>Ga0208667_1000125_pt1 | contig 34602 bp, 52 predicted proteins | sample 11BtaG_FD_184085 | JGI IMG/M metagenome (GOLD analysis project Ga0208667, IMG submission 184085) | Marine viral communities from the Subarctic Pacific Ocean - 11B_ETSP_OMZ_AT15265_CsCl metaG (SPAdes) (version 2) | ecosystem: Environmental > Aquatic > Marine > Oceanic | place: Pacific Ocean... | reverse complement strand
ACACACTTTAATGTATTTGTGAATAATTATTTCCAAACTGTACATCACAATCTAAATCTCTGTTTAGTTTCAATAACTTATTTACTTTAGCTATCGAATCTTTTAACAGCTTCTCTGCCTTTGGTTCATCTCCTTTCTTTATTTCAAGTATTATCTCATCATGGAACTGAGCTGTTAGCTGTGGTCTACGCTGTAGTATAAATCCTATCCACAAGTCAAAGCAGTAAACACCAGTGCCTTGATTCAGCGTAGAGAATATGTCCTTCTCACTACGTAGCTTGTACCATAACTTACTGACAGGGTTAAACAACCAGTCCTGCTTTGTTGTAACTGAGTCACTAATTTTCTTCAATGACCAATTACGTTTCCAGTATGCAGTGTGTATCGTTGTTGCCTGTTCCTGTGTGATACCTAGCTGTCTAGCTAATGTAGGTACTCCACACCCGTAGGTACACGCATAGTTACCCCCTTTGTAGTTATGACGAGTGGTGCTTATTGACGTATCCGTACCGTCCTTATAAGCCTGTACCTGCTCAGGTGTAACAGCGTCAGCAGATAAAGCTAAGTCAAGGTGTGGGTCAAAGCCATCAACCTGCATCTCTTTAACGTACTCAGGGTCGAACTCCCACATGTAATGTTGCTTGGTTCTGTCTTCTAGAGACGACATGTCACTGCCACATAGGATATTACCTTCATGGCTAGTCAGTAATGCTCTTATTTCTTTGCCGTATGGCTTACGAGAAGAAGGTATGTTTACACATATCTTATGCTTGAATCGCAGTGTGTTAGTCAACCCTTGTATCTCTGCCTTAACATAACCATTGTCATGGTTCTCAATCAAACCCTGAACCAGCCCTATGCGGTGCTTAATCACAGTCATAGTTGATAGCTTGGCAAGTGATGGAACGTCAGGCACTAGCTTCTCAATTGACTCACACAATTCACCGTCACCTGATTTTATCTGCGGTATCCTGCGCTGGTCTTTCGTGTACTTAAATGTCTTGGGCTTCCATCCCATGTCAAACAACCAGTCTTTAATCTGCACAGTAGAAGTAGGATTAGGCTCATCAAAACCTGTAACTACCTCTATATCATCTGAGTGGTCAAAGTCTAAGTTATTCATCTCACATAAGTCTAGCCACTTCTTACCATGTGCAGACAGTGTACCGTCCTGCTTGTACGGCTTGGCTGGTCGCTTACGCTTTACAGTCTTTGGCACTTGAGGCATAACTTCTTTTAATGCTACCACTGACTTGTCGTACTCTGATTCTAAGTCGTGTAGAAGTTCATATGCTTTTTGTACGTCTAGTTTCCAGCGAGACTTCTCTTGTAGTCTAGCGCAGTTCATTTTATGTGTGAGATAACTTAGTAGATTGTCATACTCCTCATCATACAGGTCGGACAGGATTTGCTTTTGTCTCTCCCATAATAGATGATTAATCTTTACGTCTTCCTCGCACCTATGGATGTATGTCTCTAAGTCAGCATTCTCCCAGTCTTCTACCTGTGGCTTGGCTACACCTAGCTTCTCGCCCCACTGTGCTAGTCCGTGTCGGTTCTCTTCAGGGAACAAGTACCAAGACAAGGCAAGAGTATCCACTAGCTTACAAGGTATCTTAGTATCTAGGATACGTTCAATCACTGGTGCATCGTACCTAATAAAGTTATGACCTATCAATCTATCATTCTTCTCAAGGGTAGCTAAGAATATTAGCATGTCTTTATATTCTGATAAGGTATTGATAGTTTCACCACTATTGATAGACATGCAGTGTATCTTACTTGGGTTTACCCCATCAGTTTCAATGTCTACGATGTAGTCAGTCACTCAGAAGCTCCATGATTTTTATGAAAGCCGTAGTGTGTTCTGGCTTCTTTTACTGCTTGAGCTGCGTCTTCTAGGTTTTCAAAATAACCTAAATGTATTTGTTGATAATTGAACATGATATTAGCTTGATATTTCTTAGCTCCTTTACTAAACGATACGCCACAAAATCCAGTTTTATTAGTTTTCGGCATTGACCTATTTCTTTGATTTTCCCCGTGTGTAACCGCTCTCAAATTATTTATTCTGTTATCAAGTTTATTTTGGTTAATGTGGTCTAATTGTAGTTTAGGAAACTCACCATACTCATACAACCAAGCCAATCTGTGTACGTAAAAATTTGTAAATTTCCCATCAAATCTCATAGCGATAATTCTATACCCATTCGGATTAATACAACCAGCCTCTCTACCGCGCATTCTAGCATGATTTAATTCACTATCTGTCCAAGTAAATATACCTGTGTCTTTATCGTAGTGTAGTTTTTCCTTTAAAAGCTCTTGAGTAAGTAAAGCCTGTTTATCTTTATTTATTGCTACCATTTGTTCACCTCTTGGTATTGAACTGTTTGTTCATCAAAGTATACGTCACATTTATACGTCTGCCCGTACTCCCTGTCAAACAGCATATAAAATTCACTGACGTTTTTACGCTCAATAGGACACTCTTCGGTCCTGTCCCTGCTGATTCCATGTCCATAATGAAACCATTTTTCCATAGCACGACTGCCTGTAAACTCACTGGATAACACCCTTGCACCCTGCTCATGTGGCTTACTGCCTTTTTGCTTCGGGTTGACGTGTGAGTAGCAGAACAAGGTGATTGGATACAGGTTCACCAAGTCAGCCATATCCGTGCATATCTCGTTCAGCTTGTCGTTTGCTTCCGATGAGTTATAACGAGAAATCAGTGCGGTTAGTGGGTCAATAAAGAATAGATTGATTCCATCTAGTAAGTGCATTTCCTCAATACAAATTCGAATGTCTTGCCAATCACGACTAGCACCACGGTCATAGAATCTAACCTTGCCTTGTAAGTCTAATAACGTGTCATGTAGCACTTGAGGATTAAATTCCTTATCTGGTCTAGTGAAGTCCTGTTTTGCTTCCTTACTCGCTATTCGTACTGCGGTTTTAACAGGTGCGTTCTCTAAATCAAATACCCCTACACTATGGTCTAGCTTGAGTAGGTGCTGGATTAATTGATACTCATGATGTGACTTACCTACCTTTGGTGCTGCCCCTACGACATGAATAGTGTGTGGGCGAATACCAAATGTTGCTTTGTTTACCGTATTCCACGGGAACGGTATGCCCATTTCTGGTTTGACTAATGCTTTCTGAATTAGGTCAGCATCAATGTCTACCACTTCGCCCTGTCTAATATGCTCCGCCTTATACATAGCTAACTCGTACAGCTTCCTAGACTCACCTGCTTGCAACATCTCGTTACTATCCTTCATAGGTAGCTTAACTGATTTGAAGCGAGGAAAGACTTTGAGAACATCTTTAACAGCTTTCTGTCCTGCATCGTCCGAGTCGAGTACAAGAATAACATCATCGTAACTTTCTACGAAATCCCTGTTATTCATTAAGTCCTTTACTGCACTGGTCGCACCTTTTGTTACTGATACGACAGAAGGCTTACCAGCATAACCTTTTGGCTTATGGTCGAATAGCGACTGGTACAATGACATAGCGTCCAGCCTACCTTCCGTAATAAATAATTTCTTACCACCATTTTTCATGGCGATATGTTGTCCCCATAATTCTAAATTACCTTTTCTATCACCGACTGAGGTTATTTTCTTGTCTGTAGATTTTACCTCGTAACCAATTACCTTACCTTTGGAACGGTCAGGAAATACATGGCTGGTTATTGTTTGACCATCTGTCTCAGACAACAAGACTTTGACCCCAAAACCCTTGCATATTTCCTCTCTAACGCCTCTTATTCCGCGTGTAGGAAGACTTTCTACGTTATTAATATCGAACATTGGCTTACTCTTATGTCTCTTTAAAAACGATTTGACGGCTTGAGTTTCATCATCTGGTGGATAGTATGTTTCACACGAAAAACAAAAAGCGTCTATCTCCCCGCTTGGTTTTTCAAATACTTGTTTGGCGTCACTGCTACCGCATTTTTCACACGGTTCTTTGTGCAGTGGTGTCCCTCTTTCTTTCTCTCTATTCATTTGCTTATTCTCCTATTGTTATAAGTAAAAGTAAGAAACAAATAGTAATAACTACTATTAAGTTTAGCATATTTTTTAACCCTCGTCAACTTGTATAAATTCTGACCATAATTTCATGTCGCTCATATCGTCATCTAAATCATAGTTAAATATGGACTGTAAACATTTGTTGCAAGTGTCTAAGTATTCCTTAGTCTCTGGATGTTTACGACTAGTCTCGCCATCTGTTAATGGCTCATCACACACTGAGCAACGCATCAGCCAATTCCATTTCGTGTTGCTTTTGTAATTCTAACTCTTGCATAGCCAGTAAATCTAAGTAAGTTATATACTGATTGTATGCCCAAAGTATGTCCTCATCGGTCATTGTAGTATCATCATCATTCATTGTTTATATCTCCAAAAATTTCACAGGACTCTGAACAAGAACCTGTATCTTCTGCTTTACTACCCCTTATTCTAGTTTTTATTTCGCTGTCTGACAAGCCATCAAAAGTTTTTATTAATTGTTCAAGTGACTGCGAACCACGATACATTTTAGACCAGTGTCCCGTTTTGTTGTCATTACGAACCGAGTCAGAATTGAGCGCAGTAATGAATTGTTTATAGATTAATGGCTCATCTTTATGTGCTGCTGCCAACTTTAAATTTGATTTTTTAGGACAAAACACACAATTACCCAAATATTCTGGCAAACCTAAATCAAAACTTTGGCTTTTCCAAAAGTCTAGTATGTCATCTTTTTCAAATTCGCTTATATCAGCTAAATATTTAAAACCACTTGTCTTGTTAATTCTTTTGGGTTCATCTGCTCTTATACCTAGCCATGTTTCGTAGTTACCCTTTCCGTATTTTTCATTACAGTATTTTTTAAAAGGCACTAGTTTCATTCTATCAGTACAAAACATACCGCCTATATACGGAACGCCATACTTTTGCATCATGTCTTTAAACGGTTTCATGTCTAAACAAATGTCATCAATATCAACCACTATGTACTTATTGCCTTCGCCCAATGGGGTGTCAAAGTCGGTTCTCAAGCATATAAGGTTTAGTTTAAATTCGCTATTTACTTTTCTAACGAATTCGTAAGTTTTGGGGTGCTCAAAACCCGTATCCATGAATACAAAGTGCACATCATCAGCATGCATTTTTTTCATTAGGTACGATAAATATGCGCTGGTTCTGCCACCTGAAAAACTTACGACTTTTTGTTTATCGCTCATTGTTCTAGCCTCTTGCGTAGTTCAGACAGAAATTTTTCCAGGCCGTGTCGCTCAATATAGTCTTCAGCTTCAGCCATACACCACTGTAACTGGTACTCATCACGGCTTTGCTCATCTAGCAATTCATTGCCATAGTCATCTTGTGCCATATTAGTATACCTCGTTTATGTTATTTACTTTTATCGGTTCACCATTGGTTACTAAATACTCAATATACAGGTTTTTACACTCGTACACAAATATGCGCCACCTTTCACCAAGAGGCTGCATTTCACTCACAGCGTGTTGAAAAGCTAATTTGCGTGACTGATGGCGGTCTTTAAACTCCACGATAACCCCGTTATCTATCTCAACTTCTGCCCAGTATCTAGGATTGCCCGCCATCTTCCGTGATTTCCTTTTGTTGTAATTGATTTATTCTCATCTGCGCATAGCGAATAACCTTGAGCAAGTCCACTTGTTCACTATCCGCCTGGCATAATCCATCGTACTGTTTGAAACCTGCACGGCTTGCGTACTTGATTATATTACCGCGCCAGAACTCCATCCCATTAACCATTACATAAGTTATGGGCTCTATATCCCAGCGTTGATAATGATTTGGGCGCACTACTTTGTCGTCATTATTCATTAATCACGCTCCAATAGTGGTCGGCTGTAGTCGTTATAAGATACAAGCGCATCATGTGCTAACAAATACAAATACTCGCCAAGCTCGGCATAAGATACCTTACTATGGCCTTTGTTATGTATGTGCCTAACAATGTCGCGCAGCCTGTCGGTGCGTATATCGTCACCTTCCTGCGGAATTATTGCCTCTTCTATCCAGATTTGGAACTCGTCTTCTAATGTTTCGTTTATATCATCGGTCATCTTTCTTACCTCGTAAGTTGTCATGAATTGGTCTTGATACTCGTCATTCCATTCGTCTATTCTATCTTTCATTGTCGTTATACCTCACTCTGTTTATATGGTTTAAGCATATTTCTATCATACATCGCCTTTCATGGCTTGACAATTGTAAAGCATCATCAATGCGCTTAATACAGTAATCTAATTCCTTGCGCGGTTCTGCCAGGTGCAAGCTATTTTCAGCGACCATACGCGCAAAACCTAAATATATTGTCTCAATCATCATCACCCCCATTAACTACCTCATTAACGCGACCATCTAAGCATAGTCTCAATGCCTCTGTGAATTCTATATAATCATAAATATCTAAATCACCAGCAATAGCCAGGTCGCGCAAAGTATTAATTGCTCTTGCGCCATCGTCTAATGCTCGGCTTGCTTGCTCGAATATTTGTTCTTTGTGTATATCGTTATGTGTATGACTCATATTATTCCCCTTTATAAATTCATTAATGCTTCAACGGCTAGTAGTAAGTAAATTGCCGCCACTGATAACCCGAACCATGCTAAGCCCATGATGACACCTAACCAGATTGGCTCGTCTATTTGTTCTGGCTGTTGCTTTTCTTTATAGTCTATTTTAACCATGTTTAACTCCTTTTAGTTATAGCCACCTTAGCGACTTTTAGATTTATTACTTTTTTCATTTTAACCCCATGCGCTGGATATGCAATAGTATTTATATCTTTATTCCAGCAAGCGCGACATGTTCCACACTTGCCAGCGCGGTCATATGCTTCGCACACTGTCATATCACTAGTGGCGTGTGCTGGTGTAGGTATAATAGTACTAGTTGTCAAGCCGTCTATTGTCTCGCCGTGTACGCTGTCACTAGACTTGCGCACAACTACATTAGGCAATGATTCCATTTTAGCCAATATGTTTTTAAACTTACTAAACTTATGCATACGTGTTGGCAGCCAATGGTTGCAGTGTGGCGTAGCTTGCATAACTTCTAGAATTTTTTCTGCTAAACCAAGCGTATAAACATCACCGCTATCAAACCAGCGGAAATATCTATCATTGTCTAGTTCCGCAATCATATCCGCTGACCATTCTGCGCGCTTCCAGTCTTGTTTATTGTGCTGTCTAGGTGCTTTAACATTAGGAAAGCGATAGTTGCCCGTAGTGGCATAACAGCCTTGGCAAGCTGGCACGAGTTCGCCATTGCTGTCCTTACTTGCTGGACACGTGCTGATTGCTTCTAGTGACCAAGAGCGGCAAGGCATTTTACTTGCTTTTGATAGTTTAATCATTTTCTATATCTCCTATTTTAAATACTCTTTAAAAATACTATCTATATATTCAAGGCTCATTATATTATATTTAGCGGTCAATCTGTCACGCCAATAATCCCTTTCTTTTCCACAAAGTGCGCCGCGTTCCGCGAGCTTTTCGTGTACAATAAACCATATTTTGTCCTCTCTACTTTCTTTTGTAATGTCTAACATTGTTTTAACCCTGTGTTGTTTTGTTATCGTAGGTTCATAGTAACACGGCAATTTATACTGTCAAGCATTAATTATAATTATTTTACTATATACCCCATCGTGGATATAACTAGTAAGCGAATAAGGTACAATCCCTAATAGTATATTATTAGTGTTAGTACCCTATTCAAATCCTTATGGTAAACACACGTCAAAATTACATAGGTGGTTATCCTGCAAAACACAGGTGGCTACCACACCGATACACACACTTGCAAATCCTGGGAGGCGAACAGAACGAACAAGGAATATTCCTGTCGCTCCCTGGCAAACTGTTAGGAATCCCCCTGGCAAACTCCCCAGAAAAATTTATTCAGGTAGGCTCAGAGGGGAGGGGAGGGGGGACAGCCCCGTTAGGATTATTGTGGTAGCCTCCCAGATACAAAATAGGTGGTTTTTGGGCATTTTAATTGGCGAAACTAACGAAAAAAGAAAGTAAACTAACTTGTTGTTTTTATTACTGGTTATTATTTATTTGTCTAGGACATTAAATGGACAGATTGTCACGAAGTGTGAACCGTACAGAACGATACGAAGTATGATAATACCACCACAGTTTTTTCGTAGCTGTTTATCGTATGTTTATCGTAAGTAGTAAATAGTTCTTGACTTTTGTAAAAAAATATGCTATAATATTATATAAGTTTGATGCGAAGCATGAGATACTATGTTAGTAACAAGAGAAGAAGAAATAAAAAATAAGCAAAATAAGAAAACAAGAAAGGTTTGGAAGAAAACAAACAAGAAGAAAAGAAGAAAAACTCATATATCTAATTAGAGAGGGGTGCTATGGCTGTTAAAAAAGCCAAGTCAACAGTAAATAAAGCTGGTAATTATACCAAACCTACTATGCGTAAAAACCTGTTCAATAAAATAAAAGCAGGTACTAAGGGTGGTAAGGCTGGTCAATGGTCTGCTCGTAAAGCCCAGATGCTCGCTAAGGAATATAAAGCTAAAGGTGGGGGCTACAAGTAATGGCTCTCAAGAAACCACAGAAGTCCCTGAAGAAGTGGACTAAACAAGATTGGGGTACAAAGTCAGGTAAGAAATCTAGCAAGACAGGTGAACGATATTTACCCAAAGCAGCTAGACAGGCTTTATCCGCTAAAGAATATGCAGCTACTACTCGTAAGAAACGAGAAGACACAAAGAAAGGTAAGCAGCATAGCAAGCAACCTAAAAAGATTGCAGCTAAAACAAGAAGACATCGCAAATAACTAAGAGGAGGTGATTCAATGCCATACGGTAAAGGTACATACGGTTCTAAAGTGGGAAGACCACCTAAGAAAAAATCAAAAATGAGTTCCGCTAAAAAACCTTCTGGTATGAAAAAGGTAAAGCGTAACAAATAAGAAGGATTAAAAATGAAGAAACTACTGATTAACTTACGTTACTTGTTAGCACCAGCCTCGATTAGTTTGGCACTCTACGGAGTGGTTCAAGGAGGTGTATTGTCGTGGCTAGGTGTTTTTATGCTAGGTGCAGCGATTATTGTTGACACGTTAGTTAAAACACAAACAAAGGGCGCAGGCTTTGATGATGATGGAGAAACCAATGGAGTAGCATGGTTTCAAAATACAGTCATGTACGTCATGCTCCCACTATTTATCTGCCTACAAATTGCCCTAGCCGTTCAGGTCAGTGCGTTTATGGCAGGAGCAGCATCACTAACTGAGTTAATTGGTTGTACTCTATCCGCAGGTATCTTTCTTGGTATCGGCATAATTTACGGTCACGAGCTAGCACACACCAAAGGGTTCTCCTTTACTATTGCTAGACTAATGATGGCTTTAAGTGGTAAGGCACACTTCTGTTACGCGCATGTCTATAATCATCACTTAGAGTTGGGACACCAAGATGACCCAGCAACATCTCCTCGTGGTCGTACCCTTTATAAGCACTACCCGTTGTCAGGCTTAGGTCAATCTAAGTTTCTCTTTATGATGGAGAAGCAAAGATTAGAGCGACTAGGTAAGCCTTTCTTATCGCACCACAATCGCTGGTTGACTGGTTACGCTATGTCGTTACCAACCATTGCATTGTTCTGGTTCGTAGGTGGTTGGGCAGGTATGGCAGTATTAGCTACTATGTGGTTAATCAGTAACTTTGAATTAGAAACATTAAACTACTTAGAGCACTATGGTCTTTACAGAGAAAAGGGTCAGCCTATTGATTATCGTCACAGTTGGGATAACTCTACTGCTTTCTCAAGCTGGTTCTTTATCGAGATTGGAAGGCAGGGCGACCACCATGACAGAGGCGAGACGCATTTCTGGGAGCTAGATGAGGTAGGTGCACCAGATACAGGTCATGGTTACTTCCAGCTATTTGCTTTAGCCCTAATGCCAAAGGTCTTCTTTAAGATGATTAATGAGTCCCTAGACAAGTGGGACAATGAGATGGCATCAGAAGGTGAGTTGAAGATAGCTCAACAAGTTAAGTGAAGGTTGCAATCATAATGGTAATTGTCTTGGGGTTAGATGGTAAGTTTGACACCAAGACTACCGTTCAAGACGAATGCCCAGACATGAACGCATTGGTAGAGCACTTAGAGATGATGAAAGAATCTAAGGCTATAAAGGACTTTGGTGCTGTGTGTATACCAGCCCAATTTAAAGAAGAACAAATAGAAGGGATACCACTTTGAAGAAATGTTTAAACAGTGTAGGTGACTGGTGCTTTTTTGCAGCAGTCTCTGGTTTTTGTGTAGGTGTATTTGGCATAGCCTTAGTTATATTTACATAATGAATAAAGAAATAGTACAAGCTCTTATAGCTCACGCAGAAGGTCATATAGCCAAGCACGTTATGAATGTGAATGTCTATATGGCTAATGCTGTGGGCGTAGGCGAACATTCAGACATCTTAGAAACTATAGAACAGGAACTTGAATCAATCTCTAAATATGATGACCAGTTAGAGATGCTTAACAAATACTTTAAGTGAGGCTAGATGTATAAGACTGGTGTTTACATTAAGTGGAATGATGCCTGTGAAGGTGACAGCATGGAAGATGTTCACATGCTCGAGTGCATACAGGAAGTTATGGGGTTTCTCGTTGATAAGGATATGGAAGGTAACTACTACGTTGCCAGAGACTACAATACTACAAATGGCGAAGGTTCTGAATGCTTTGAGAAAGTTATTCGTATCCCAGAAGCCTACATATTAGAAAAAAGATTCTTTGAGCTGTGAACATGCAAGCCATCATTACTTCGCTGATACCTGTGTTGTTAGCAGCGATTGGTTTTCTTATTACCAGTATCAATGGTATTGAAAACCGTATGTATCAAGTAGAAAGTAAGATGATGCAGTTGATTAGCCCAGATAATCAGGTAGTGCCAAGCCCAGAAAACGCTTTTCAACGTCAAGTTATTCGTGAAGAGTTTATGATGAAACACATGGAAACTCTTAGTCGATTAACACTACTTGAAGAAAAAGTAAAGGAACACAAGAAGGCACAGCATTAATGATACCAATAATTTCAGCAGTAGCCCAGGTAGCAACTACTTGGGTATCAGGCAAGGCAGAAGCCGCTAGAATCAACTCAGAGGCTAAACTAGCTACTACTAAGGCTAAGGCAGCAGTAATGCAAAAGGTAGCCACAGGGGAGCTTGAGTGGAATCAGGCTATGGCTGAGGCAAGCAACAAGAGTTGGAAGGACGAGTGGCTAACTATTCTCGTATCTATACCACTTATCCTAGCGTTTACAGGGCATGAAGATGTAGTTATGAAAGGATTTACTGCACTAGAGCAGATGCCTGACTTTTACAAGACAGCAGTAGGTGTGGTGTTCGCTGCATCATTCGGTATTCAATCTATTAAAAACATGATGAAAAAATAAATGACTGACGAAAAAGCAGTTCCCAAACGCAGGGGTAGACCGCCTAAGAAAGCCATACAAGCAAAGAAGAAACCCGGTAAAGTAGGAAGACCTGCTGGAGATGCAGCAGCTATAGCAGATTACAAAGCTAGACTCCTTGCTTCACCTAAGTCTCGTAAGGTGCTTGACTCAATACTCAATGCAGCACTTGATGACGAACATAAGAATCAAGCAGCAGCATGGAAGCTATTAGTAGATAGACTTATGCCACTATCTTACTTTGATAAAGATAAGATGGGCGGTGGTAAGTCAGCAGTCAACATTACTATTACTGGTGTTGGCGGTGATACTACTATTATTGGCGATAAAGAAGACGCACTTGAAGGTGAGTTTATAAATCTTAATCCAACGGAAGGAGAGCAAGAGTGAGATACTTTACTATAAAGGAGTTTGACTGTCAGGAAACAGGACAGAATCAAATGAAACGTGACTTTTTAGATAAGTTAGATGAACTCAGAGATGCTTGTGACTTTGCTTTTGTTATTACATCTGGATATCGCTCACCTATCCATAGTGCTGAAGTAGATAAGCCTAACGGGGGTGGCACTCATACGGAAGGAATAGCTGCCGACATACGAGTTAGAAACGGCACTGAGCGTATGATTATTGTGCGTGAAGCAATCAAACTAGGCTTTAATGGTATTGGTGTAGCCAAAGGTTTTGTGCATGTAGATACCCGTAACGCACCTCCTGTTATGTGGACTTATAGTTGAGCACAGATTTAAATATTAAACTGTTACCGTGGCAACAAAAAGTCTGGGACAGTAAAGCTAGATTTAAAGTAGTAGCAGCAGGACGAAGAACTGGTAAGTCTCGCATGGCTGCTTACTTACTTATATTTTATGCACTGCAAGTAAAACAAGGGCATGTGTTCTATGTAGCACCAACACAAGGACAAGCCAGAGACATTATGTGGCAAAATTTACTTGAGATAGGTCATCCTGTTATTAAGAGTAGTCACATTAACAACCTACAGATTACACTTATCAATGGTGCAACTATATCATTGAAAGGTGCTGACAGACCAGAGACTATGCGTGGTGTGTCACTAAAGTTTCTAGTAATGGATGAGTACGCAGACATGAAGTCTAGCGTGTGGGAACAAATCCTAAGACCAGCGTTGGCTGACCAAAAAGGTACAGCTTTGTTTATTGGTACACCTATGGGTCGTAACCATTTCTATGACTTGTATAAGTATGCAGAACTAAAAGAAGATGATACTTACGAGTGCTGGCATTTTACTTCCTACGATAACCCATTACTAGACCCTAAAGAAATAGATGCAGCTAAGAAGTCAATGTCTAGCTTTGCATTTAGACAGGAGTTTATGGCTTCCTTTGAGGCACAAGGTTCTGACATATTTAAAGAAGAGTGGATTAAATATAGTGAAGAAGAACCACAGGTAGGTAATTATTATATAGCTATTGATATGGCTGGTTTTGAGGAAAGTCCTAAAAGTAAAAAGTCTAGGCTTGATGACACAGCAATAGCAGTAGCTAAGGTTAGCGAACACGGTTGGTGGATAGCTGACATTATACATGGTAGGTGGACATTTGAAGAAACCGCTAACAAAATATTTGAAGCAGTAGAAGAATATCAACCAGCAGCAGTAGGAATAGAAAAAGGTATTGCTAGGCAAGCCATAGTATCTCCACTTGCTGACTTAATGAAACAACGTAATAAATTTTTTCGTATAGAAGAATTAACACACGGTAATAAGAAAAAGACGGACAGAATAGTAGCAGCCTTACAAGGTAGATTTGAGCATGGTGCTATTACTCTAAACAGGGGGTCTTGGAACTTACAGTTTTTGGACGAGTTATTTCAATTTCCTAACAAACAAGTACACGATGATTTGATAGATGCTCTGGCTTACATAGACCAGTTAGCAAACATATCTTACTTTTATGACTACGAACAAGACTCTTTTGAACCAATAGATAATTACGCAGGATACTAAATATGTACCAAGACGATGACAATGATTTTGCACCTACACTAGAAAGTTGGGTAATTAATAAATGTGAACATTGGCGTGACCACTACGAAACAAACTACTCAGAAACTTTTGATGAATACTATCGCATATGGCGTGGTATTTGGGATAGACAAGATTCTATGCGAGAGTCTGAGCGTTCTAAGATTATATCACCAGCTACACAACAAGCAGTTGAGTCTGCTGTAGCTGAAGTAGAAGAAGCTACATTTGGGCGTGGCAAATTCTTTGATATTAAAGATGACGTACGAGATATACGACCAGAAGATATACAACTTATCCGCAAGCAGTTAGAAGAAGATATGCACTTTACAAAGGCTCGTAGTGCTATTGCTGAGTGTATTCTTAATGCTGCTGTATTTGGCACAGGTATTGGTGAATTAGTAATGGAAGAAACAACAGAGTTTGTTCCTGCTACTCGACAATCCCCTGAAGCTGGTGTAGAGATTATTGGTACGGAAGAAAAAGAAAGATTTGTTGTAAAACTACAGCCAGTAATGCCACAAAACTTTTTGATTGACCCTGTAGCTACTGACGTTGATAGTGCTTTAGGCGTAGCTATTGACCAGATGGTTGCTTATCATCAAGTACAACAAAACATAGATAGTGGAGTGTATCTTGATGTAGAAGTTGGTAAAGATTCTTATGACCCTGACTTATTAGATGCTAGTAAAAATTATCCTATCTACGAGGATGATATGGTACGTCTAACTAAATACTATGGGTTAGTGCCTAAATCTTTATTTAATGAAGCCATGAAGATGTATGGTGAAGGGGCTGTAGAAGAAGAAGAAGGCGAAGAAGTAGTAGAGCTATTTGAAACAGAGCAAGGTGCAGAAAATAGTCAAAGTTATGTTGAGGCTATTGTAGTAATTGCTAATGGTGGGACTATTCTAAAGATAGAAGAAAATCCATACATGATGAAAGACCGCCCTGTTATTGCTTTTGCTTGGGACAGAGTACCTAGCCGTTTTTGGGGTCGTGGAATCTGTGAGAAGGCGTATAACAGCCAAAAAGCATTAGACACGGAGTTACGTGCTCGTATTGATGCTTTGGCTCTTACAGTGCATCCTATGATGGCTGTGGACGGCTCTCGTATGCCTCGTGGTGCTAAACTAGACGTAAGACCTGGAAAAACTATCTTAACTAATGGCGACCCAAGAGAAGTTCTAAATCCATTTAACTTTGGTCAAGTAAGTCAAATTACTTTTGCACAAGCTGGTGAGTTACAAAAGATGGTACAAACCTCTACTGGAGCTGTTGATGCTGCTGGTATTCCCGGTTCTATTAATGGGGAAGCTACAGCCGCAGGTATCTCAATGTCTCTTGGTGCAATTATTAAACGACATAAGCGTACACTAATAAACTTCCAAGAAAATTTCTTAATCCCATTTGTTAAGAAGTCTGCTTGTCGTTACATGCAGTACACTCCTGAGCTATATCCTGCACAAGACTTTAAGTTCGTAGCTTCTAGTTCACTAGGTATTATTGCACGTGAATACGAAGTTACTCAGTTAGTACAGTTGCTACAAACAATGTCTCCTGATTCTCCAATGTACCCAATGCTTATTGAATCTATTGTGGACAACATGGGATTAGCTAATAGAGAAGAAATTATTGCTAACATGCGTCAGGCTGCACAACCTAACCCTGAGCAACAGCAAGCACAACAAGCACAACTTCAATTACAACTACAATCTGCTCAAGCCAGCTTAGAAAATATACAAGCACAAACAGCAGAGATTGTATCTAGAGTACAACAAAATCAAGTAGAGACTCAATTACTACCAGTAGAAGAAGAAACCAGACGCATTGCAGCTCTTGCTAAACAAATGCCTGCTGATGAGTTTGAAAGACTAATTGAAGTAGCTAAATTAGAACTAAAACAAAAAGAAATTGAATCTAGAGAGGACATAGTACAGTTACAAATGCAGAAAAAATAGCTTGACATTTTAGTCAAAATATGCTATAATATTATATATAACACATAACGAGGAGAATGTCAATACCTATGACACCTGAATTACAAAAATATTATGAAGATTATGCTGACTTATTTTTAACTGATGGTTGGAAGACTTTTCAGGAAGATATACAAGCAGCAGCACTAACCATTAACATAATGGCTATGAAAGACGCTAAAGACCTGCACATATCGCAAGGCAAACTTGACGTTTTTCAAAGACTACTCAACTGGCAAAACTCAATCGAGAATGCCTATGAGGAACTTCTCCAAGAGGAGAAAGAGGGTAGCAGTCAATGAAGCGTATCTATGACTTCACCTGCTCCAACAACCACACCACAGAACACTACATAGACTCTGAAACCAGAGAAATACTATGTCCAGTATGTGGTCACACCGCAACGCGGATAATTTCCCCAGTTTCTTTTTCATTAGACAATACCTTTCCGGGTCATTCTATGAAATGGGCGAGAGACCATGAGAAAGCCGCCAAATCTTAAAACATCCACAATACTTTATAAAAGTACGGAGTAATTATTAAAATGACACGAATTGTAGAACCCCTAGAAGATAAGGTATCTATTACGGAAGATGAACAACTCGCTGATGTAACTCAAGTAGGTAATGAGCCTGAACAACAGACTCTTGACTTACAAGAAGAAACACAAGAGCAAAAGTCTGAATTACCTGAGAAGTATCAAAACAAAAGCATCGAAGATATAGTTCGTATGCACCAAGAAGCTGAAAAGGTACTAGGACGACAAAGCTCTGAAGTTGGCGAACTCAGAAAAGTAGTAGACGATTTTATCAAGGCAAAGTCACAAGAAGTAACACAAAGCCCAGCAACACAAGAGTCAGACGAAGATGTAGATTTTTACACTGACCCTAATGTAGCTGTTAATAAAGCTGTTTCTAATAATGATGACATTAAAGAGTTAAAAGAGTTTGCTGAACAAACTAAACAACAGCAAGTTCTTGCACAAATTAATGCCAAATATCCTGACTTACAGCAAATAGTACAAGACCAAGCGTTTGTAGAATGGGTTACTAGTTCTACAATAAGAACTGAATTATTCCAACGCGCAGAGAAAAACTTTGATTTTGCTGCTGCTGATGAATTATTGGGTTCTTGGAAAGAACGACAAGGAGTTGTAGCTAAGACGCAAGAGATGCAGGAAGAAGATAAAAAGAAACAACGTAAAGCAGCCTCAACAGGTAATGTAAAAGGTTCTGGTGAACCAGCAACTCGTAAAATTTATAGACGCGCTGATATTGTCAATTTAATGATTAATGACCCCGAACGATATAAAGCTAATGTTGACGAATTCGACAGAGCTTATAGAGAAGGTAGGGTCAAATAACTTTTTACTTTTTATCTTATAGGAGATATATATAATGGCTGGTTTAGGCAACTCTAATCACGTCACTCCAACTAATGTGGATGCTTTTGTCCCTGAGATTTGGTCTGACGAAATCGCTGCGGCTTACAAGTCTAATCTTGTAATCGCTAATCTAGTAAAGAAAATGAACCATATTGGCAAGAAGGGTGATACAATTCATATCCCTAAGCCTGTACGTGGTTCAGCTACTGCTAAAGCAGAGCATACTCAAGTAAACCTAATCGTAGGTGCTGATACAGACTTCACTGTCTCTATCGACAAGCACTTTGAGTATTCTCGTCTAATTGAAGACATCACTGATGTTCAAGCATTACCATCACTACGTTCTTTCTACACAGAAGACGCTGGTTATGCTCTAGCTCGTCAAATGGATTCTGACTTAGGTGCTTTAGGTAATTCATTAAGTGGTCGCTACTACATGGATAGCTCAACTAACTTGACAGCTTATGCTGCTGACACAGTTACTGCGGCTGACGTATTCACTGACTTAGGCTTCCGTCAAGCTATTCAAGAGCTTGATGATGCTGACGTACCTATGGACAACCGTTTCATGGTTGTACCACCTTCAGTTAAGAAGGACATTCTAGGTATTGACCGTTTCAACTCATCTGACTTCGTTAATGGTCGACCAGTTGAGAATGGTTTGCTTGGTGACATTTACGGCATCAAAATCTATGTATCTACTAACCTACCTGAGATTGAGTCTGCTGCTGAAAACAGTGCAGATGGTCGTATCGTAGGTGGTATCTTGGGTCATCGTGACGCATTTATTTGTGCAGAGCAAATGGGTGTTCGTGTTCAGACTCAATACAAGCAAGAGTACTTAGGTGACTTGATGACTGCTGACACAATCTATGGCGTAGCCGAGCTACGTGATGGTGCAGCAATTCAACTTGCATTTGCTTCTGACGCTACTCCAAGCACAGCAGCACCTTAATACTTTAGTGTATATGGACAGGGGTGGGCAACTGCCCCTTTCCTTTATATAGGATACCAGTATGAGTTTAAAAGAAATAGACCCAGTAGAATATGGAAAGCTACTGAGCAAGGTCGAATCCTTAGAAGAAAAAGTAGATTCTATGGAAGCTGACCTAAAACAATTATTGGCCCTAGCCAACAAGTCAAGAGGTGCTTTTTGGGTAGGTCTAACTGTAGCTAGTTTTGTAGGTGCTTTAGCTACAATCATATTTAGAAGATTCTTAGGATAAGTAGATGGCGATATACAGAGGCGATGGTGGTGCAGGTGACGCAGACAATGACGTTACGGTTACTACGGTAACACAGAAAGCACTAGAGGCTGAGGCTTCAGCTACTGCTGCCGCTGCTTCTGCTAGCTCTGCTTCCGCTTCTGCATCTACAGCAACATCAGAAGCTAGTGATGCATCTACTTCTGCAACAGCCGCAGGTGTATCAGCTACTAATGCTAGTGCATCTGAAAGTGCTGCCAGTGCAAGTGCTACAGCCGCAGCCTCATCAGCTAGTGCAGCGAGCACATCAGCAAGTAATGCAGCGACAAGTGAAACAAATGCTGCTGCTTCTTATGATGACTTTGACGATAGGTACTTAGGCGATAAAGCATCAGACCCAACTGTAGATAATGATGGTGATGCACTTATAACAGGTGCTTTATACTTTAATACAGTATCTAACTCTATGAAAGTATACAACGGTACTGCATGGACAGTATTAACAGGCTCAGGTGGTGCTGAAGTAAACGACTTAACTGCTGCTGTCGTATGGGCAAACGTACCAGATGCAAACATTACGCAAAGTAGTGTAACGCAACATCAAGCAGCTTTATCAATTACTGAGTCACAAGTATCTGACTTGGGTTCTTATATTACAGCAAGTTCTACTGATACATTGACTAATAAGTCAGGTAACATAAGTCAGTGGACAAATGATTCAGCATATTTAACTGGCAACCAAACCATTACATTAAGTGGTGATGCTTCTGGTTCTGGTACTACGTCTATTGCTGTTACAGTAGCAGACGATTCACACAATCATATTATATCTAACGTAGATGGTTTACAAACTGCACTAGATGCTAAAGGTACATTATCTAACGTAGTGGAAGATACTACACCACAGTTAGGTGGTACATTAGATGCTAATGGCAATACTATTGACATGGGTGTTAATGTTATTAGTGACACTAAAGTTGGTCAATGGGACACAGCATATAGTTGGGGAGACCACAGTACAGCAGGTTACTTAACTAGTTTTACTGAAACAAACGACCTAACAGCAGCAGTGACATGGGCTAATGTCCCTGACGCTAACATTACAGAGTCTAGTGTAACACAACACCAAGCTGCACTAAGTATTACAGAGTCACAGATTAGTGATTTAGATAAGTATACTGATGCTGATGTTGACACTCATCTAAATACTAGCACAGCTACTAGCAGTCAGGTACTTAGCTGGACTGGTACAGACTACGATTGGATAGACGCTGCAACTGGTGGTGGTGATGTAGTAGACGATACAACACCACAGCTAGGTGGTGACTTAGACTTAAACTCTAATGATATAACTGGCACTGGTAACTTAAGCTTTACTGGAAATCTAAGAGCTAACGCTACTTCTACAGAGTCTAGGTTCTTTGATATTGGTGTTGGTCGTACAGATAATGGTGCATCGTATGCTGACTTTGTTGGTGATACTACTTATTCTGATTATGGATTACGAGTAATAAGAGCAGGTGGTGGTGCTAATACAACCAGCCAAATAATACATAGAGGTACTGGTCAGCTACGCATACAAGCTACTGATGCAGGTTCAATTGCGTTTAGGACATCAAACACAGAGCGTGCTGGTATTAGCTCGACAGGTGACTTTAGCTTTAATTCAGGTTATGGCTCATCAGCTACAGCATATGGTGTCAGAGCGTGGGTTTCTACTAATGGAAGCAATGGCACAACTATTGTTGGTAGTGGCAACGTGTCTTCTGTATCAAGAACAGGCACTGGCAAATTAACAGTAAACTTCAGTAATGACATGCCTGATGTTAATTACGCTATATCTGCCTCAGTTAATGATGGTGCTAATCCTGTTGACGTAAATCCAGCTGGCAACTTTGTTGGCTCTTGCATTATTGATATTCACGAAGGGGATGCAAATAGCAATGAAGATGCAAATAAACTTAACGTAGTAATTGTAAGGTAGCGAATATGGCAAAGGTAATTGTATATACAACTGAAGATGGATATTTAGCAGAGGTTTTTCCAGCCGCTAACTGTGGCTTAACAATAGAAGAAATAGCGGCAAAAGATGTACCAGCAGGTATTACTTATCATATAGTAAATGCTTCAGAGTTACCAACTGATAGAACATTTAGGGATGCTTGGGAATGGGTATAGAAGTAAACATAAGCAAAGCAAAAGACATAACTAAGGGCAGGTTGCGTAAAGAACGTAAGCCTAAGTTAGAAGCACTGGACATTCAGTACATGCAAGCACAGGAAGCAGGTTCTGATACTACTGACATAGTAAGTAAGAAACAACAGCTAAGAGATGCACCTACACAGGTAGACACTATGACTACTGTAGAAGAATTAAAGGCTGCATCATTACCAGACGTAGGTGTATAAATGGCAGCAAAAAAAGACCCAAGATTAGCTAGAGCAGGCGTATCAGGTTACAACAAACCTAAGCGTACACCTAACCACCCAAAGAAGTCACACGTTGTCGTAGCTAAATCAGGCGACCAAGTAAAAACTATACGTTTTGGACAGCAAGGTGCTAGTACAGCAGGTAAGCCTAAGTCTGGTGAGTCTGCTCGTATGAAGGCAAAGCGTAAATCATTCAAAGCCAGACATGGTAAGAACATAGCCAAAGGTAAGATGTCAGCAGCTTACTGGGCTAACAAGGTGAAATGGTAATGACAACATATTTAAATGTAGTAAACAGTGTACTGAAACGCTTGAGAGAGCGTCAGGTAGGAACAATTAACGAATCAACATACTCTACGCTTATTGCAACATTAGTTAATGACGCTAAAGAAACAGTGGAAAACGCTTGGTCATGGTCTGGTCTTAGAACTACTCTATCTGCTACAACAGTAGAGGACACATTTAACTATGAGTTGAATGGTACGCTAAACAGACTGACAGTGTTAGACGTTATGAATGATACTGCTAACTCATTTATGCAGTATAGAACAGCACATCAATTTAACCAGTTCTTCTTAGGACAGACACCAACAAAAGGTACACCAAGCTACTACTCGTTTAATGGTATTAGTGCAGATGGTGATACGCTGGTTGATGTATACCCAATACCAGATAGTGCATACGACCTACGCTTTAACGTAGTGTTGCGTACTGATGACGTAACTGCTGATGCAGATACTTTTGCTGTCCCTACTAAGCCTATTGAGCTATTAACTTATGCTATGGCTGTAGAGGAACGTGGTGAAGACGGTGGTATTAATCCTGTATCTGCTTATGCCAGAGCTAACAATGCCTTACAAGATGCTATCGGCTTAGACGCTGCCAAGCACCCAGAGGAGACAATCTGGTATGAAAGCTAAGACCATACTGATTGATAACTTACCTACAACTAATGATGTTCTATATACAGTACCACCTAATACTAGAGCAAAGTGGGTACTAGCTTTCGTATCAAATGGTACAGGTTCTACAGTTAGTGACGTACATATAAAGATTGAGAATGGCTCTACTATTACAGTATTAGGTTCAAAGTCTTTAGGTTCAGGTGATTACATACAACTAAAGCAAGATGGTGGTTATGTAATGTTAGAGTCTGGTTATGAAATTACAGGTGATGCAGGTTCTACAGGCGTATCATGTATCCTAACCTTTGAAGAAACACCATTTCTAGTGAGTACAGCATAATGGCAAAACCAATAGTAACGGCATCACTAGTATCACCAGCGTTCTTAGGTCTAAACACTCAAGAATCTTCTGTAGCTAATGACCCAAGATTTGCACTAAAAGCTAACAACTGCGTAATAGATAGGTTTGGTAGATTAGGTGCTCGTAAAGGCTGGCAGTATGTAACTACGTCAGGTGGTACAGGTACTAACCTGGAAGGCATTCATCCCTTTTTAGAGATTGATGGTACTAATACAATAGTATCATGGAATGCTACTACCTTCTATAAAGGCACAGGCACGCTTAGTACAATTACTCCTACAACTACAGATACAATTACTGAGGGCAACTGGCAGGCAGTAACTCTTAACGATAGGGCTTACTTCTTTCAACGTGATTATAAACCATTATACTACACTAACGAATCTACAGCAGATGAGTTTAAAACAATAGACCAACATGCTGACTATGATGGTACAGCCCCAGAAGCTAACATTGTTATGTCTGCTTTTGGTAGATTGTTTGCTGCTGATACTGTTTCTAACAAGACTACAGTATACTTCTCAGACCTTCTCAATGGAGCTAAGTGGGGTTCTGGCAGTGCAGGTAGCCTAAACATAGCTGGTGTTCTTCCTAAAGGCTCTGACGTAATTACAGGGCTTGCAGAGCACAATGGCAGACTAATTATATTTTGTAAAAACAACATTATTATATATGCTGACCAAGACAGCTTCCAAGCTAGTTTTGATGTAAACACACTGCGTTTAGTAGAAGTAATTAGTGGTGTAGGTTGTATTGGCAGGGACACTATACAGAACATTGGGGATGATGTTTTATTTTTATCGTCTACTGGATTACGTTCGTTAGGTAGAACAATACAAGAAAAGTCTCAACCACTAAGTGATATATCTAAAAATATAAGAGACGTATTTCTTGATGTAGTAAACGCAGAGAGCAGTCCAGAAAACATAAAATCAGTGTATAATCCTGATAATGCTTTTTACTTATTACATTTTCCTACATCAAATTTAGAATATATATTTGATACAAGAGGTTCGTTAGAAGACGCTAGTTTAAGGGCAACCACTTGGACAGGTTTAACTCACGAAAACTACACCTATGACCCTACAAGTAAGACTTTGTACTTAGCTCAAACAGATGGCATAGCTAAATATTACGGGTTTAAAGATAACGGCAGTAGCTATAATTTAGAATACTACACTAATCATTTTGATTTAAGTTTAGCTAATAAAATTAAAATACTAAAAAGAGTAGCTTGTACTGTTATTGGAAGTTCTAAACAAACTTTTAGTATTAAAGTAGGTTTTGAGTACACATCAAACTACTTTACATTCCCGTTTACTACTAAAGATATACCAGTATCTGAGTACGGAATATCTGAGTACGGTAGTAATGGATTGCGTAACCCAGCAGATGCTACAAGCGGAGTATCAGAATACACAGGCGGCATTTCTCTAGATAGGATTGATTCTTCTGTCCAAGGGGCAGGAGACATTATTCAAATTGGTGTCGAAGCAGAAATAAATGGTGCACAGCTTAGTGTGCAGAAATTAGACTTATACGGTAAAGAAGGTAGGATTTTATAATGAGTGATTATACTAAAGGCACTAACTTTGCAGCCAAAGATACTTTACTATCTGGGGATGCTAATAAAATTGTCAGTGGTACAGAGATTGATGACGAATACAATCTTGTTAGAACAGCAGTAAATAGTAAAGCAGACGCTACTAGCGGAACTTTGACTACTCCTGATATTAATAACCCAGATATTGATGGCGGCACTATAGATAGCACTGCTATTAATGGAGGCACTATCGGTGCTTCTACACCTGTCCTATCTCTTAATGTAGATAATATTGACATTGATGGTAATACAATTAGCAGTACAGATACTGATGGCAACATTGTACTAACACCTAATGGTAGTGGTGTGGTAGATATTAATGTAGCTGACATTGATGGCGGTAACATTGATAACACACCTATTGGTGCATCAACACCTAGCACTGTTGTAGCAACTACAGCTACTGCAACTGACGTAGTAGTGGATACTAATGTACTAGTTGTAGATGGTACTACTAACAATAACGTAGGTATTGGTACAGCTACTCCTGATTCTGCATATAAGCTAGACGTATCTGGTGATGTACGTGCTACTAACTTTATAGGTAACGCATCTAGCTTAACTGGTATAAAAACAGGTTATTCATGGATAGATGCAGGTACAGCATCGGGAACTGAAGAAGATTTAACTATAGATACTACTAACATCAGTCAAATAATTATACTAGCTAGTGGTGTTAAAGGCAGTGGCGATACAGCTAATGATGCGTGGCATTTACGAGTGGGTACAAGTGGTGGGGTAGTTGATACTGGCTATCATGGCGGTTTTACTGCTAACAATAGTGCTGACTCAGGTGGTACAGATTCGGCATGGAAACTAATAGAAAGATACGGCTCTGGTAGTGAAACAACTTTTATTATTAAACTATTTAACCCAGTTGGTAATGAATGGTTTATGGAGTCCAACGCATACCAAGATAGCACTGGCACTCCGGGCTATAATGATGACCAGTTCGGTGCAGTAGCTGCTGGTCATATTTCCTTAGGTGGTGCATTGACTACAGTTAGGTTCATGCCATTTGGTGGCAGCTTTACTGCTGGTGAGATTTACTACGGAACTAAAGTTGACTAAGCTAGACCCACAAGAAGAAAAAGTACCAGTAGTAATAAGAAACGAGTACATAATATATTTAGAGCGAGTAGAAGATTCTGTTTTTATACACTGCGATGTATTTAAGTGGAACAAGACAACAAAGAAAAACTTACACGATAGTCTTGATACTATCATAAAACTACAAGGCAGAGAGATATTTGCTCTGCATACAATAGGTGATACAAAGCACAAGAAGTTTCTCCGTATGTACGGGTTTAAATTTCTTGACACAATCAGAGCAGGTATAAACAATGAATTACAAGACTTATTTGTTAAAAAGAGGAATTAGATTATGGGTGGTGTAGCTGGAAGTATAGCTGGTGGCATTGCAAGCTCGGCTGCTGGGTCTATCTTTGGAAAAGAACCAGAAGTATCTGGGGGTGCTTATGCACCTGCTCAATTTAAACCGTTTACCTATCGAACAAGTTTAGGTGAAGCTCGTTTAACTCCTGACCCGTTTGAGGTTACTGCGGAGCTTGACCCTAGATTAGTCGCAATGCAAGAGCAAGCATTAGGGGCTAGTGGTGAGTTATTACCTGAGTACATACAGGAACTACAAACATCTCGCCCAGAGCAGTTTGCTTTTGGTTATGACCCACGAGCTGCACAACAGCAAATGTTTGCAGAGCAATCTGCGTTATTAGAACCTGCCTTTGCTAAACAACGACAACAACTACAATCTGATTTGTTTGGTTCTGGTCGTCTTGGTCTTATGCTTGCTGGTGAAACTGCGGGAGCAGGAGCAGGTGGTTTGGTTCAACCTGATGCGTTTGGCTTAGGTAGAGCGCAGTCAGAAACTTTAGCTAACTTAGCTGCTAGTACAAGACAACAAGCTCAACAAGAACAACAAACTTTGTTTGACCAAGCATTAAGACAACAACAATTTAATGAGATGCAAAGACAGCAATTGTTATCACAGCTACAAGGTGGTGAGCAAGGCTTATTCCAAAGAGCAGTTAATATCGCTGATATTGAAAGTGCATTACAACAACAAGCTCTTGAGTTTGAAAGAGCACGCTCTCAAGCTGCTATCGGGGCATTCCAACCAATGTCAACTGGTGGCGGTGGTTTACTATCTGGCATAGTTCAAGGTGCTGCCCCATCAATAGGTCAAGCTGTTGGTAATTACGCACAGGGCTTATTCGCACCTAGAGAAAATATACCGCAGTTATCACAAGGTGCAGTAGGCTATAACCCTGCGTTTACTTATAACCCACAACCATTGGGTGGTATGTCAGGTTCTAGTCAATATTATTCTAGCAGGGGTTTAACTTCTGGTGGATTTGAGGGGCAAATATAATGGCTGAAAGAAATAGAAATTCAATCTTTGGTATTACTCCAAGTCAATTAAAAGCACAAAGACAGCAAGAGCAACAAAAAACTATAATGCAGCAAATACAACAAGCTGCTCCTCGTTCTCCTACTCCTGCTATGACTAGCTTAGGTATTGCTATTGGTGCTGGTCTTGGAAAAGGCTTACTTTCTCGTTTTGGTGGTGTAGACACTGAAATGCAAATGGCTGAAGAAAATCAAAGACGAAAACAAGAGTTTGATGCACAACTAAGAAGCATTGATACCAATACGGTAGAGGGTGCAATGGCAATGGCTAACTTACAAAATCAGTATGGAAGCCCTGCTGTTGCTGTTCAGTTTCTACAACAAGCTGACCGTATCAAAAAGAACCAGTTGGAAGAAGAACAAAGAGAACTTCAAACAACACAAGCAAAACAAGCCTCAGAAATAATTAAAAATATACCCATAGACCCTACAAATCCAATAGCTGGCTTAAGAAGGCAATATACTGCATTACGAAGTGCAGGTCTTACTGAAGAAGCTAATGCGGCTTTAGACGACATTCAAGCAATCCAAAGTGGGGCTAAGGCTGGTGATAGACTATCTGCTGGTCAGGAAAAAGAAATTACTAGGTTGCAAGGAGAGGCGGAGTCTGGTTTAGATTTAGCAGCAGAGATGGATAATATTGCTGACCAGTACGAAAATCTTGACCCTGCTTCTGGTCTTGCAGCTAATGTAGCTTCTGCCTTGAAAGATATAACTGGACAACAAGATGCAGTTACTATCCTCAGAAGAAGATATAATTCAGTAATTACTGGCATTGGTCTGGCTAACTTACCACCGGGAGCGGCATCGGATAAAGATGTTGATTTAGTCTTCAAAGGATTTTTGCCAGACAATGCAAGACCAGATACTGTTGCATCTTTCCTAAGAGGGCTTTCTAAGGTGGCTGAATACAAAGCAGAAAGAGCACGGTTTACTTCAAACTACATCAAGGATACTGGCACTCGCGCAGGTGCGCTATCTGCTTGGCAGGAGACAGGTAAAGTTGAATCTGCTAATATCTTTGATGAAAATACTTTAAAACAACAAACTGAATTACCGAAAGGGTATACAGTAAAACAAAAAGAAACATTTTTTCAACGTCTTAATCCATTTGATTAGTATTTAAGGAATTATTATGGCATTTAAAGAAGGTGATATAGCAGTAAATGAGTCTACAGGAGATTCATTAGTATATCGTAATAATCAATGGATTCCTTATACTGAAGAAGAAGAGTCTTTTTTACAGGAAGCTGGTGATTTTTTAGAAGAAAATTTAGACTTACCCGGCGGATTGGCTGGTGCTATTGCAGGAGCTAAAGTAGGTGCTGTTGGTGGTTTACCCGGCATGATTACAGGCGGCATTGTTGGTGGTGCTGCTGGTACATTTGGAGGTTCTTTAGCCTCGTCAGCTTTGGAAGGAGAAGCAGATTTTGAAAAAGCTGCAAAAGAAGCTGGTACATCTGTAGCAATTGATGTGGCGACACTAGGTGCTGGTAAAGTTCTACGACCAATTGCTAAGTCACTTGGTATAACGCCAACAGATTTGATTAGTAAATTTAGAAAGAAAGCCCCCGAGGTAACTGCACCTACTCAAGCCCCCGTTGCTGTACCTTCTGGTACTCCTGAGTCATTAAAAGCAACTCAAGACCTTTTAGAAAAAGAAGGAGGCACTTTACTTGCATCTCAGACTCAAAATGCTAGTAAGTTAAGAAGGGTTGGTGAGACAATTTCACAAGTTGGTTTGTTTTCAAAAGCCAGATTAGAATCAATTGCTCAGTCTAACAAGCAATCTATTGTTAGCGAGATAGATAAGATGATTGCAGGCATAGACCCAAACCTAGCAACTACTGCTGGTAATATGGGGCAACATATACACGAAATCATAAGCTCTGGTAGAAAATTAAACATGATTAATTATTCTCAGGGTCTTACTCGCATAGCAGATAAGTTTGGTGATGCTAAAGTTTCTCCACAACCAATTCTAAATACGATAGAAGATTTTTTAGCTAGCTCTACTAAAGATGGTTTATCTACTTTAAAGCCTGAGACGGTTCAGATAATAGAAAAAGCCAAGAGAGATTTGGTAGGGCAACAGCTTGCTGTTAAATATGCTAAAGGGGATACTGCTGCTAAATTACCACAAGCAACTTTGAATAAAATTTTTGCTTTTCAAAAAAGTTTAAATGATGATATAAGTTCATTTGGTTCATTTGGCTCTCCTACTTTTAACAGTCAAGTAGAAAAAGAATTAAGTGATTTATCGTCTAATCTTAGAAAATCTGTGACAAAATCTCTTTCTTCTGTAAATGAGCAAGTAGCCAAAGATTACTCAGCTATAAATAAAGTTTACGGAGAGACTTTAGACGGACTATTGCCAACAGTTAATAAGACAATTGTTGCAGGGGCTGATAAGGGAGATTACGACAGAATAGGAAACCTGTTGCTTAGTAATAATAATGTATCAAAAATAGAATCAATGATGAAAAGCATTGACACAGCCTTTGCTCAGACAAAGAAGACTGGTTTACCTGTTCAAAGTTCTATACAAACTGCTAATCAAGCTAAACAGATGATTAGGCAGTCTTACATAAAAAATATGTTTGGCGAGACTGTTGGAGACTTTGACCCTTATAAGTGGGCAAACAAAGCTAAGTCTTTTGATAAGAACCCAAGCGAAGTGGCTAAACTCAAAGCAGTTCTTGGTAATGAAGCCTATGCAAGTTTTAAAACTTTGACTAATGCAATAGCGGATAGTTCTTCTAAACCTACTGCCGATGCGTTTAGCTTGATGTTACGTGGACGTGAGTCTGCTGCAACTATTGGTTTACTAGGTACTGCTGGTGCAGCAGGTTTTGCGTCTGGATTACTTCCTGCATTTGCTGTATTCGCAATACCAGATGTAATTGGTAGGGTAGCAACTAATAAAAAAGCAACTAGACGCTTGTTAATGTTAAATGAGCAAGTTAAAAAGAATCCAAACCTTAAAGTAGAATTGGCAACCTCTCAAATCGCTAAAATCTTTAATGAGCTAGAAGAAAGCGACAGAGAGGCTATTGCTGATAGTGTTAATGGGGTTTACTAACCCTCACATGCTACGCATTCCCCACTGCTGCCTCGTACACCTGCCTCGCTTCGCAGATAGTACAATGATTTTATGTATTTATCTTTGAAGGCAATCTTGTGTACTCGGCTAATCTCCTCCTCCGGAGTGTCACTAGGAAAAAATAAGTTTAGCGATTGTGCTTGACAGATGTATTTCTGTCTTGCACTGGCTAGACGAACAAGCACTTCCTGATTTATCTCAAAACTAGTTTTAAATACTGCTTTCTCCTCATCAGTCAGCCAGTCAACAATCTGCACAGAACCATTGTCCTTAATAATCTGGTTAATTGTCTCGTCACTATACACATCCTTAGCCTTCATCAAATCAACTAGGACAGGGTTAATTCTATTAATCTCACCCGCAGGACTCCCTTGAACAAATACGTTCTTATACACAGGCTCAATGCCTTGTGAAACCGAACCACATATCAGTGCGCTTGAGCTATTTGGTGCTACTGCTAACAAGTGTGTATTGCGTACACCATGTCCTTTGCACCATTTAGGCTCGCCCTTCTCCTTAGCTAACCACTTACTAGCTTTGACTGCTTCCTGCTTGATGCCTTTGAAGATAAGCTGGTTAAGGTTATGTGCCTCGAATGACTCAATGTCAATCATGTTCTGCTGTAGGTAGGTATGGAAACCTAGCGTACCTAAACCTAGCGCACGACCAGACTCAGTAAATCTTACTGCTCTCTCAATACCTTTAATACCCCTACCTTGCTCGATGAACTCTTGAGCTACACAATCTAAGAATACGATAGCAGTCTGCACTGCATCAGTGTCCTTCCACTCGTCATACTTAGATAAGTTCATAGAACTAAGCACACAAGTAAATGTGTGGAACTCATCACTGTGTAAAGTAATCTCAGTACACAAGTTACTGGCTTTAACTGATAAGCCATGCTCCGCATACATAGGCGGGTTAGCCTCATTAACTTTGTCTACGAAAAAGAAGTAACCTTTACCTGTAACCATCTTAACTTTCATAGCACGCTGATAACGAGCTACAGCATCCTGCTCACCCTTATCCAATCTATCCATAAAGTCACTAGTAACATTCCAGCCTACGTTACAATCATCAGGGTGATTGATAATGTGGTCAGCAATCTCCCAGAAGTCCCCATGCTCTAGTTCGACATATCCCGCCCATGCACCTCGTCTTGTGTTTCCTTGTGATACATCGCGACTAAGCTGGACAAAATCTCTAAGCACTGGCAGTATTCCGCTTGCCAATCCTCCGCTTGCGATAACACTACCTCTGTCTCTGATAGCTCCAATGTAACTTGAAGTTCCGAAACCATTCTTGCTAAGGACAGCAACCTCTCTCTGTGCATCGTAAAAGTCATAGACACTATCTCCTACATAGCCACCACTGCATGACACAGAGCACCCACGTTTAGTTCCCATGTTAGCTAACACAGGTGTTGAGCATGCCAACCAGCCATTCCACATTAGGTTGAAGAACATCTTTTGCCAATGCTCTGAATCATCCATGTGCTTTGCAGCAGTAGTTGATATGCGTTTATAAATTGAATACAAGTCAGGACAATCAGGGGTTGTGTACTTATCCTTGAGTATCTGCCAGGCAGGTGTAGTCACCCACAATGGTAGTTTGCCTTCTGATTGTAGGTGCTTACGTTCTTCACCTAACTCTTGATAGATTGATTTAGACATCTTTATACCTTGTTATTGTTTTTTCTACAAACAAGTTTCTGAGAGGTAGCAACCACATTCTTGATGCGTTATGGTCACCACCACTCACAGACTTCTTGCTCGGTATTACTTCCAATATTTTCTTTAACTGTTTAGTTTCAAATACAAGTGTAGCATATATGTCATCACCGACACATAAGTTATGAAACCAGTAGTCAGACTCAGTAGCTTCAATGCCAGACGGCTTACCATAACTCTCATACTCGATAGCTATGTTACCAGTCTTTATCCACATACCACGTTCAGATTTAACTTCAACCTTTTTGTTTTGTAGCATATCAGCTATGGCTTGTTCTCGTACTTCACCATAAGCTAGGTCAATGTCAAACTTCTTCCTGTCCTTCTTAGCTGGTTTCGTTTTGTCTACCATGCAAATTTACCCTCTGTCCAGTCACGACTGTAGTTGTTACCTTGCTTAGTAAAGAAGTCATGTAGACTTCCAGAATTAATGTTTTTGTAAAACCATTGACTAATAGGGTCATACTCTACTTCAAACATTGGCACAATGTCTAGTTGTTCTAGGCATAAATTTAAACGTGATTTGATAAAGTTCTTCATTTGTACGTCAGTAATACCTTTGATAGCACCCTTCTCGAATATCATATCAATGATGCGTGACTCATGCTCTAGTATCTGGCGACAGGTACGTCTAATCTTACTTGTTACTTTGCTCATTCTATCAGGGTCAGGCTTTTCTTCCTCTAATAATTTCTTATATAACCATGCACCTGCTTCACTGTGTAGGTTCTCATCTCGTACAGAGAAGTTGATACCTGCTGTCATGTTCATTAACTTGTTCTTACCTTCTGCTTGAAAGTGCTTTAGGAAAGCAAAGTTAGAATACAAGATAGCACCTTCCGTAATACTACCCATAGCAGTAATCAATAGTGGGTCATCAACCTTGAACTGTCTATCAACCCAAGCCATACGGTCAGCCAGTACCTTATCTTTAGTGTATGACTCGTAAAACTCGTCTGTCTTTAAACCCATAACATCATTCAGCTTGTCATAGAATGGTGCGTGTACGTTCAGCTCAAACATACCAAACAAACTAGCCATACGCTGTATCTCAGGGCGAGGAAAAGTCTTACGAACATAGTCTAACCAGTATTCGTTGCCTACATGCAGTTCGTACAGAGTAAACAGTTTGAGTACAGTAGTTACACCATGTAGTTCTGCTTCCGTAAGATTAGTCTTGAGGTCATGTATGTCCTTCTCCATCTCAATCTCGTCTGCTGTCCAGAATATAGACTGCTGCCTTTCTGTATAGCTTAGTGCCTGGGGGTAGTCATACGTGTAAGTAGACTTAGGTGTTAGTATTTGTATATTAGTCATCATCTAGTTCCTCAAGTTCTGCTTTCGAGTTAGTGATAACTACACCGTATAGCAACCACTCAAGTAGAAATGACTTGAACTCTTTATCTTCATGTTCAAAAGTTACAAAGCCAGCAAAGGGCAGCCAACCACCGAATAACGGAAAACCAAACATAAGTATACATCCATCACCTTCGTTGATACGAAACGGTGTTAATTCAAATTGAAATTTCATTTTTATTCCTCTAGTTCATCGAACTCTGCTTCAAAGTCTAACTGCAAGTCGTCCATCCTCTCTTCAATCTTATCAACAAATCTGTCCACTATCTCGTCAGAGTTTATTTCCAAGACTTCCATTAAGGATATTTCATCTATGTGTTTTAGTCTGTCGCAAAGCTCATTAAGCGTTAGCATATTTTTTCTCTTATCTTCATGTAATGATTTAATTCTTTAATGGTGTCTATTGTAAAATATTTAATACCTTCCTTGTCGCACCATTGCCCCATGTTCATCTTACTGCCCTTCCTAAGTTTCTTACTTGGGTTGGATAAAACAAAAATAAGTTCGTAAGTTCCTTCTATGTCTCGTTTGATTGATTTATATTTCGCAGTGTCACCTGCACGAAAGAAGCCTTTACACTCTATCAGCACATCATCCTTAACAAAGTCTGGCTTGTATTTACGCTTGACAATATATGGCACATCAAACGGCTCAAAATCATAACCAGATGTTTTGTTGGCAAATGCTTCTTCTAAACCACTTCTATACTTTGGCTTGCTCATAAAAATCTATAGGCATTTCCTTGCCCCTCTGTAGCATCCAAAGTAACTGGGAGTTCTCCACAGCCCGTTGGAATCCGTTATCAAATTCATCCAGGTACATGTCAACAATAAGCTTGTCCCAGTCATCGTGTTCATCCAATAACTTGTCAGCCTTCTTGTCTCCAATACCCCTGATACCCGTTATATTATCTACCCTGTCACCAGTCAGCATCTGCTTGTAAAAGAAACGTTTGCCCTCCTCAGCAGTCACAGTTTTCCATTCCTTAGTATTATAGTTGTAGTGTAGTCCTTCAACCATAAGTAAGTCTTTGTCGATAGTAGCGATAGCAGTAGAATGGTCAGGCTCTTGCTGTAACCCTAGAGCATCATCCGCTTCCATACCACTAACAACTTGGGCTTTATATCTTTCTTCCAAGTAGTCGCGAATAAGATGATAGTGAATAGGCTTCACGGCTTTTGACCGATTGCCTTTATAATCGTCTCTAACTTTATCTCGGAAGTTCGGTCTACCCGAAAGGAAAACTTTGTAGCTTTTGCATTCTGTATCATGAATCAGGTCTGACATATACAGTTTGCAGGAGTGTAGTGCGTGAGATTCAGGGTCAGCTTTCACCGACCCGTCCTCCTGTTTCTTCTGACTAGCGAACGCTATGCGATAAACAATAGGGTCACCATCAATGAGTAGTTTCATTAGAATGGAATAGCGTCTTCAAAGTCTTCGGAACTTTCTACAGCTTTGGCTTCCGTTCCGTTATTACCACCTTTGATTCTACGGTCAAAGATGTAACGAGGTAAGCCGAACATAGCACGTTGTGCAGGATTGTTATCGTCATCAGCGTCACCGACAGCCATGTCAGTAACAGTTGATGCGTCTACAGAGTCCTGATACTTAGTAGGGATAGGTGAAATAGAGTCAATGTTGTCATAGAGTCTATTTGCATTGTCTCCCTTACCTGCTACGTTTACTACGAGTACGTTGCATGGTTTACCCAGTACGGAATCCCAATCTGCTACCTGACCTTCTTTGGCGGTAGAGTCAAATGTTTTATAGTATTTGTACTCATTGCCTTTCTCATTCATCTCGTAAAAGATATTGAATGGTTTAGTCCATAGTAGTCGGGGTTGCTCCTTACCGTCCACAACAACAGTGTTACCTAAAATCTCAATCCCTAGAGAAATCTGTTGTGCAGGTGGTTTTGACTCGCCCATGTACTCACGCTCTTGCAAGCCCAAGTCTGCTACATAGACAAGTCTGCCTTCGTACTCACCTTCTTTTAGGTTAGTGTATTCTACGTCACTCGAAGCAGTGGTAGTAGATACAGAACTTTTTCTATTTAATGCCATTTGTAACTCCTTTGTTTAATGTTACCCTAATAGTATAACACACTTTAATGTATTTGTGAATAATTATTTCCAAACTGTACATCACAATCTAAATCTCTGTTTAGTTTCAATAACTTATTTACTTTAGCTATCGAATCTTTTAACAGCTTCTCTGCCTTTGGTTCGTCTCCTTTCTTTATTTCAAGTATTATCTCATCATGGAACTGAGCTGTTAGCTGTGGTCTACGCTGTAGTATAAATCCTATCCACAAGTCAAAGCAGTAAACACCAGTGCCTTGATTAAGTGTAGAGAATATGTCCTTCTCACTACGTAGCTTGTACCATAACTTACTGACTGGATTGAACAGCCAGTCCTGTTTCGTTGTAACTGATTCACTAATTTTCTTCAAAGACCAGTTACGTTTCCAGTATGCAGTGTGTATCGTTGTTGCCTGCTCTTGTGTTATCCCCAACTGTCTAGCTAGTGTAGGTACGCCACACCCGTAGGTACACGCATAGTTACCACCTTTGTAGTTATGACGGGTGGTACTTACTGATGTATCC
>Ga0208667_1000122_pt1 | contig 34853 bp, 53 predicted proteins | sample 11BtaG_FD_184085 | JGI IMG/M metagenome (GOLD analysis project Ga0208667, IMG submission 184085) | Marine viral communities from the Subarctic Pacific Ocean - 11B_ETSP_OMZ_AT15265_CsCl metaG (SPAdes) (version 2) | ecosystem: Environmental > Aquatic > Marine > Oceanic | place: Pacific Ocean... | reverse complement strand
TTCCATACAGACTTGTGTGCTAGAGCAAAGCCACCATGCGTCCATCGCCTGTTGTAGTACGCGGGGAAGGCAGACAGATTAAACAGCCAATCCCCTAAAGAGTTAGTGCCGCGAAAGACAACGTAGTCACACTCAGGCGTACACTTAACGTACGCCACAGTAGAGGTCATCTTATTCTCTACCTTAATAGCGCCAACCATGTCGTCCTTGTAAGCGTCTAGTGACAGCTTTGCGGCGACCTTATGCATTACTCAACACACTCGATCTGAATAGTGTTAGGGGCGACTACATCAGCAATAGCTTCGCGGTTAGCGAGTCGCTGAGTAGGTGACAATTCACAATACTTCTCTACAGCCCCGTCAATGACTTCTAGTGACGAGCAAGACGCAAGAAACAACATAGGGACAATCAGTAGCTTTTTCATAGTTACTCCATAAATCCAAAGAAAGCCGCAATGCCTGCGGAAATTAGTATCCAAACAATTCTTTCGGTAGCCATAGAAGTAGCTACGCTTTCCGCAAGGGAGTCTAGCTTCTGCTCCATCGCGTCTACTTGCGACTCGATCTTAGACTGACGGTTGAAGACCGTAACCAACCTTTCTTCTACTCGCGCTAGAGAAATGATTGCCTCCTGTAGAGAGTCTATTTTCTTTTCTACTCTTGAGAGTCGGTCTTCCATACTGCACCTATAAAGTTATATCAGTAGCCTTGCGGCTGCTTCGTAGCTGATAGATATGACGTAATGCTTCACCGCCTTCTTTATGGAAGACAATTTGATGCATAGCTGAGGCAGCACCGTACCCTGCTCCTGCATGCCACGAGTCAGGAGGAGCTAGTGTCGCGAATGACTCTACAAAAACTCCATTGTCTGTCTCTAACAGAGTCTGATGGTGTATGTGTCCTACTAGCCACTTGCGGTAGTTAGTGGACGACCACTGCTCAGGAAGCATCTTAGGCAACAGGGACGCAAGTTTAGGCGCTCTTACCTTATCACCGTGGTGTACTGCTATTAGGTTCTTGCCAAACTGCAAAGTATGAAAGAACCCGTGAGGGTCTAGTATTGCCACCCTTGGCTCTTTGTCGTAGTAATACTTAAGTATCAACGCGAGGGCTATGGCAGTGTCGGAGTCGTGATTACCGCGAGCCATAATGACTGCTACCTTCTTGTGCTTCTCTAGCATCTTCGAGATAGAGTACACAAAGGTCTGTGCTGCTACGTCTAGCACTACTTCAATACGGGTATCTACGTCTAGCTTAGTACCGCCAAAGGTCGTACCACCTGAGCCGTTAGCGTGGATAAAGTCACCCACGTTGACTAACAAAGCATTCTCAGAAGGAGGCGCTAGGTCTACTAAGTAGTCTATAGAATCTCGCATAGACTCTGAGGCTATCTTAGTGTCGTAGTCCTTCTCTTTAGTCTCTCTTGCGTCAGCCCTCATGCCGAAGTGTGCGTCACCAATTACAATGGTAGGCAACAAGTCAGCGTCAAATTTCTTGGCCTTGGGCTTAACTTGTTTCTTAGCTTTGGGAAGGTCTTTAGTTAAACCCTCCACGAAAGCCTGTAGAGCTTTGTCTCGCTCGGCCTCTTTCATTGTCCTGCGAGTCTTTAACCAAGCCTTCTCGCCATCATCGTTGGTGGTGTAGATAGACCGACCAACAACATACTCGCCTTCAGGAACGTGCCTTCGCGCATCCCAATTTTCTGAGTACCCCGCCGCCGATGCAGCAGCTCTAACCATACATACATGATCGCGAACACTGCCCGGATTTATTCCAAGCTGTGTTGCAGCCCTAGCAGAGTTTTTACCTGCCAACTCCCAAGTCTCAATTATCTCGCGTTGGCGTTCGGTCTTGGCAAAATCGACTAGGCTCAAACTACTGCTCCTACTATGGCAAAGATACACACAAGTAAAATCCCGCCAATGAATACAAACCCTATAGTGTCAATAATCATCCGCTTCCTAGCTGCCCTTGCTTTAGCTGCATCTAGTCTTTGCTTTCGGATGACTTGACGTTGGCGCATCATCTCAATGTAGAAGTCCTGACCTACCGTTAAGACTATTAACTCACGGAGCTTCTTTTCCATCTCCTGAGTCTTATGCTTCGCCATTGTAATTTGTAGAGCTGTGGACTCTACAGACCCTTTCGCGAATATCTTAGATACCGTAGAGGCGTTGTTTATCTCAGCCTCTGCTTCGAGTATCTTGTCCTTGCTATCAAAGAACGCGCCAAACTTATGAGCTAAGTCTTGTACCTCGTGTCCTTTGTTGACAGCTTGGTTGATGTAGTTAAACGCCTTACCCGCTGCGTTTACTGCTGCAATAATCTCTATCATCAATAAGCCCTCACGCTTACAGGGTCTGCGACTCTTGGCAAACAATACGCCGCGAGGGTTATCTGTCTTGGTTCTGCCTTAATCGTCCTCTCTACCTTGCCCTTGACGATTGCATTGGCAAAGTAGTTACACCTGTTGATGTCATAGAAGTACATGTCAGATGACTGCACCTGCCCATTAACTAATACCATTAACAAGAACAGGTGTGTCATTTAAGGCTCAGTAGGCCAATCATCTTCTGCAAGATTAGGAAAGTTAGCGTGCAATGTTATGTCTCTAAGAGCCTGCCTGTAAGTAGCCCATGCCGCCTTGTCTACTTGAGAGTCGTCTACCTGTGTCCAATCGGACGACGTGAGCAAGCCATTGCGCTGATTCCGCACATCAGCAGCTTTCTCCGCATCAAGCTCAGATTGGTAAGCAGCCTCTTGTTCGGCTTTGGTCTGTGAGTCGTTTGCGGTAAACATATCTACCTCTAACCACGCAACCTGCCACGAACCATTTACCTGCTCATAGCCATTCTTAATGACTTTCTTGTAAGTGCCTGTAGGCTCAGGTCGTGTTGAGGGCTTAACTAGATCAATTCCGAGAGCGTCACAAGTAACTGTCGTAAACTTCTGCGGCATAGAGACGTTAGGGTTCATAGCCCTAATTTCGCTTGCGTTTTTAATTTCGCCTGTGCTTCTTACTCTATACATAAAAACCTCTATTTCTTAAATGCTATCGTTGCTGCAACGTAGGATGCGGAAGTGCTTCCGGTGTCTAAACTCCAATCGCTAGGAGTAAAAGTCTGTCCTGCCGCTACGTTAGTGGTTGCGTAAAAAGTGCTACAGTCGTGAGTGTCAGAGCCTTTTACGTTGCCTGAAAAATTAACCAAGCTGTCGTAATCGCCTGCGTCTATATCTGTTGGGCTTGTAACGTATCTAGTACCTGCATAACCCATAGTTCCTACAGTAACAACAAAACTATTTCCCGTGGGAGTAATAGCCGGAAAGCCTGCTGAAGTGATAGAGCTGCCTTCCTCTGTAGTAAAAGAATCTACAACATCTGCGTCGCTCGAAAGACCTCTAATCAAAAACATTAGATACGCCTGACCATTAGTAGATACCTGACTTTCCGGCAATCTAATACTCGTGTCAGGAGTAGATCCCATACGCTTCCACCCAACAACCATACATGAACCGTTGGTAACAGCCTGATCTAAACTTGTTATGGTTGTGTAACCCGAAGTTGTGGTGACTAGATTGCTTGAAGTTGAGTCGCCATTATCGTTAGCGCAGGCACTAATATAAACAACAACATCATTTTCTTTTATCTCTACAGATAAATAATTTGCCTCAATGCTATCCGGTAAATTTACCGTGTTAGTAGAAGTTCCTCCTGATTCGTGATCTCTGCTTAAAGGAATAATTATTGGCGAATTGCCTTCATTTACTGTAGATAAAGAATTTGTCACAGAAATGTCGGTAGCATTATTAGTTACATGAGCAGCGTTTATGGTTTCGCTAGTATTAGAAATTGTAGTATAAGAATAGGTAGGAGTAACCGTAGTGTGCGTTGCTCCTTCGTAGGTTAGCAATCCTGATCCACCTTCAAGCAAGAACTCCGCACCAAAGTCCTCCTCCGGTATGACTAATATATTGCCGTGCATAGAGCTTGCAACAAAACTACCGCTAAATGTTATGTATATTTTTGAGTCATTAGAGTTTATAGAAGTAATCGTTCCATACTCCAAACTGCTTGGATTGTATGGCTGTAAAGCATTGTCCTCATATCCGTCCCAAATTATAGGGCTTGGAATGTACATAGCGTTTAATAACGATCCGTCACTTGTATCCACTTGAATAAGAGTGCCGTTATTGGTTGCGATGTATAAATTGCCATCTGCTCCTAAGCATCCGGTAGCTCTTAAACCTATTGTGTAATCTAAGCGGACGCTCCACGCAGGAGATGTGTCGTTTAATTCCGCACTATCAAAGCAAGTTAATACCGAGTAAGTTGCGTCTGTGTCGTCAGATATGTGAAGAACAAATCTATTACCCGAATCGTCTATTGCTAATACATAAGCACCTCCAACATCACCACCTCCGACTGTGCTAACAGTGTAGATATATGCGCTTCCCGATGGGCTGCCGGTAGAATTTATCCTTGATACTGAAAATCTACCACCGTCGGCAATTCCGTAGGCGTAAAAGTCTTGATCGTTCTCAGACCACTCAATACTTCCTAAAGCAATATCGTCACCGCTGTTTTCAAAAGTATAAGACGTTGACTTAGTAATAGAAGTGCTTCCGTAGACCTCCATGTGAATGCCTTTATGGTCACTTGTAGCTGACTGATTTCTCAACCTTCCCACAGCCATACAGTGTCCGTCAGATGGCCTTACAGCACCGGCATATAATGCTACCGCATAAGTAGCCGTGCTATCCCTAAAATTGTCAGAATCATATTCTGCTCCGCTAGAAGGCTCAATAATAGAAAAAGAAGACACAGTAGTATTCGGAACGCTTGAAAGTCTTCCGCCAAGAACGTAAAGCTTGTTGTAGTTTTCAGACCACACAAGAGTATTATCGTTAAAAAAACTCGCACTATATTGTTTGTTCCAATTTACGCTAAAATCAGAAGTGTCAATCGACATGATGCAATCACTGATACCTTCAGCAACACCATAATCTCGTTGATAGGCGTAGCCCAAATAGCTAAAGTATAAGTTGTTTGCTTCATCAAACACGGCAGATCCCATGCTGATAGCTACCTCGTCATACGTTGCTCCGCTGTCAGGACGTAGTGCGTACCACTCAAGATTAGTTCCGGCTGCGCTTCCTTGAGCTTGCATTAATTTAGTTGCTGAACTCATTAATTACCCCATCGCCTGTCCGGCAGTAAACCCATACCAAGTTGTGCCACCGTCATGCGTGATAAATACAAAGTAATCTACCGCAGAAGCTGTTGCAGTTAAGGTAGGAGCTGTAGCAGCAGCCCAATCAACAGCGGCAGGCCATGTTACGGTAAACCCTGACGCACTAGCATCTTGGACAATCTTTAGAGTAAACGCAGACACTTTGCCACTTGCCGCAGGGTTGCTAAAAGTAAACGTAGTGTTCTCTGTCAGCACATGACTAAAGTTAGTACCGTCCTGCATATTACAGGTAGTAGCATTAGAGGTAGACGTTACTGCATTGTACTCTTCAGAAATACCGTTATCAAAAGTCACTACACCATTAGCGTCTGCTGTGACTGTTTTAGAGGCTTCTGTTAGTCCAAGCGTTGTTACGTCATTATAATTTAGCTCTGCCGCTGTGCCTGTATAGTCGCTAATCTGAGAAGCGGTAACTGAAGTTGCAACAGGAGCTACGTCTACCCACGCAGAACCGGAGTAAACTTTCATTGCATCAGAGGTTGTGTTGAAATACAAAGCTCCTGTTAAAAGCGCATCACCATCATTGTCTAGCGTAGGATCAGAAGATTTCTGCCCAAGATAGCGGTCATCAAAGTTATCGTAGCTTGTTGCGGCTGAAGTAGCTGAACCCGCAGCAGCAGTAGCTTCACTAGCAGCGGTTGTCGCAGAACCGGAAGCGTTAGACTCTGAGGTGGCAGCAGCACTAGCACTAGAAGCCGCAGCGGTAGCCGATGCAGCTGCACTTGTAGCCGAGCCTAAGATAGAGTCTGTGTAGGCTTTAGTCGCTACATCTTGAGCCGCTGTAGGGTCGCCTGCTCCGGTGATCTTGTTAGTCCCCATGGCGATAGCACCAGACATCGTGCCGCCTGCTAAAGCTAGTTTAAGAGCATCTGCTGTGTCTACATAGGTCTTAGTTGCTGCGTCCTGTGCAGAAGTAGGATCGCCAAGACCTGTAATCTTAGCCGTACCCATTGCTATTGCGCCCGTCATCGTACCACCTGACAGGTTTAACTTACCCGCGAGGGAGTTAGTCATGGTGGTAGAGAAGTTAGCATCATCACCTAGCGCAGCAGCTAACTCATTCAGAGTGTCTAGCGCGGCAGGAGCAGCAGCAATAACATTGGAAACTGAGGTGTCTACATAAGCCTTATTAGCCGCGTCAGAGTCTGCGGTAGGCGTAGAGATGTTAGTCAGCTTGGTGTCTGTAAAGTCTACAGTGCCATTAACCACAAGGTTGTTGACTGTAGTCGTACCCGTGGAAGCTGTGAGATTACCTGTAACATCGCCTGTCAGGTCGCCTGTGACGTTGCCTGTGACGTTTCCTGTTACGTTACCTGTGACGTTACCCGTCAGCCCACCAACAAAGCCTGTGTTAGCTGTGACTGTTGTGCCTGTAATGGCTAAGGGTGTAGAGCCGCCAATGACGACACCGTTAATTGAGCCGCCTGTAATAACTGCATTGCTAGATGCAAAAGTACCGTTAGCGGTTAGAGTTCCGGTAACGGTAGCTGTGGCTGTAGTGATAGCTGAGGGGTTAGTACCCAACTCTACAATCTGTGTAGACGCATTCTCTGTGAAGATGCGTTTGTCTGTGACGTTGACAGCGAGTTCGCCCTGAACCAAGTCGCTTGTAAGAGGGACTGCAGAGGCGGTAGAGCTGTTCTTGGTTACTATCGTTGCCATTTTAAATTCCTGTTAATTACCACTTCGTTTTGTGCGACCAATATCTCGCTGACAGTTTAGAAGGGTTAGAGTCCTGCGCGTTATGTCGCGCGTAGTATGACTTCTTCCGGGCTTTGTCTTTGGCGGTGGTTGGATTCTTACCCGCTCCTTTTACGCCCTGTTGACCAAACCGTATGGTCTTAACTTCATCCCCTACCTTAGCCAATACAACATGGCTCTTGGTCGGATGGTTGGGTGTGCGTTTGGGCTTATTAAACCCGCTAACGCCTAGCTTCTGTATTCTTGGGTCTTTCATAAGATAAGGGGGCAGGTTTCCCTACCCCCATCTCCGTCTTAGCCGTTTACAGCAAGAGCGAAACCGCTGTCAGGGCGGTAAGCCTTAACACCGTACAGAGTGTCAGCAGTGTACAGAGTACCGAGGAACTCTTGCTTGTACTGAGTCTGCGAACGAACACCTACTTGCTCCGCGAGGATCATAGTGTCCTGATGGATAAGCATTGCCGCCTTAACATCGCCACCCGCTGCGTTATCAGCAGCAGCCTCGATGACAGGGCAGTTAGAAGTAACGAATACGTCAATGCCGTACAGGCTACCGATCTTACCGTTAGCAACAGGCTGACCGCTTACGAAGTCAGAAGATACATAACGGTCAATGCCCATGATGGCATTACGCAGTGAAGGAGGAATAACGAAACAACGGTTGTCCATAGGAACGTCCGCGTCATCCTGCTTCTGAATCAACGCACGGAATGCAGCGTCAGTGAATACGTCAGCAGCAGCAACAGTGTCAGCAGCGTAAGCAGTCAGACCTGTAGATGCGTCATTGTAGTAGACAGCAGAGTTAACCCAAGAAGAGCCATCACCGTCACCAAGTGACTTACCAAGCGCGAACAGATCGTTGTCAATCTGACGAGCAAGCGCGTAACCCGCGTCACCTGTGTAGAAGTTACGGAGTGAAGCAAGAGCCTGCACTTCAGTAATATCTTCGATGATGCGTGAATACTCGTAGTGCTTGTCAATGACGATCTGTACTTCTGACTCAGTGTCGTTCTGTACAGTTACCGCAGTGTTTTCTGCTTTAGCGTAAGCAGCGCCACGGATAGGAGCAGGAACGTGAATCGTGTCACCTTTCTTGCCGCTCATTGTCATTTTCTTTACTAGGTTCGCGAGGATGAGGTTCTTCTCATACGCGGCGCGAATCTCGTCACTCCAAATTTCGGGTACAAAAGTAGCCGCTGAAGTGTTATCTACAAAACCGCCAGTAGCGGGAAAAGTTGATGTAGCCATGATCTAATACCTATTAGTTACGTACGCGGCCTTCCTGATACGCCTTCATTATCTCACCGGATAATGATTGATAACGCTTCGGGTCGTTCCGCATTAAGTCAATAATGTCGCTTCGGCGATATATCTTCTTGCTTGGAGCTTCGGTACTGCCTGATGCTCCGCCCGTTGATGCTGCGTTCAATGCTTGCTTACGCTCTTTGCGCTCAACTTCTACAGTCTGAGTTGCGACATTACGAATCTCTTTCCATGTGGAAAACAATTCATCCGCTGCGTCATAGTTGTATTGGTTGTTCGCTTGCTCGTATAGCTGAGTTCTTACTTTGCTTCCTGTCACCCACTTTTGGAATTCAGGACTCGAAGCAATCTCTTTTAAGTCAGGGTGCTTCTGCTGTAACGCAGAGAGAGTCTGACTTTGTTGCATCTGAACACCTAACTGCTCCAACTGTTTAATGGTTGGATGGTTTGCAATCTTGTGTTCTACAGCTTTGTCGGGGTCAGCGAAGTAGTCTATCTCCTCAGCCTCTTCCGGTTCAGTTGATTTTGTCTGCTTAAGAATGAAATCATCAACAACGCTTCTTAACTTGCCGACTTCTTCACCCTGTTGACCGATGCGAGACTCTGCCTCTTGGTGCATCTTAACCAACTCAGCAGCCGTTTTATTACGGTACTGCTCGGGTAAGTCGTCTTCTGCGGCTACCTCGGGAGTTTCCTCTAAGACCGCTTCTTCGTTCTGTGTTTCATCTACCTCTTGCGTAACTTCATCAATTAATTGTGCCACTATTTAACTCCATAACTAACAAGACCGATTCTAGCTACCCCGAAGTGGGACTATTGCTCGGCTACCTTGCGTTCTTTTTTTATCTTCTGCTGCCTGTCTTTTGCCCACTTCATCGTAGCGCCCGGAAACGCACCGGATATTGGGTCAAGGACTACACGAGGTGCAGAGATAACCTTACTACTGTTTCCACCACAGTCGGGACAAGGACGGTCTTCGTCAGTCTTCACAAAAGCCTCATGTATGTGGCCTTCTTCACACTGAAAATCAAACACCTTCATTGCTATCCTCTTTCTGTAAATGGTCAACCGTAGATTCTAAGTTAAGGATAAAAGAGAGAATGTTTAACTGTCCTTTACGGAAGTACAAATCCTCGTTGTCTTTTGTTGCCTCAACTGAATTTATCTGAAGAGCATTGGCACTTAGCTCTTTCATCAATTCTTTCCAACCGTCAGTCATAAACATTCCCTGAAGGTCGTCATAATACTTTTCTGTTGCTTTATCCATTCTTAGGTCGCCCTTGTTTCTTTGGAGTCTCTTGCTTCTTTTCTAACGCCGTGATTCTTTTGTCTAGGCGTTCTAGGATGCCGTTGATCTGTGTAACGACCTCCTGCAACTCTCTTTGCGAAACCATTAGGATATAGCCTTTGCTGCGTCAAGATTTAGCCTCTTCTCTTTAAGAGCTGTGTCTGCGACCTTGAGTCTTCTTTCAAACTCACGGTCATCTGCGTCACCCACCTTGAGGTTAGAGGTGATGGCTTTGATCTGATCTGTTTCCAACTCAACAGGAATAGCTTTAGTCTCTGCCGCAATCTTACCTGCTCGCGCTTGAGACTCCGCAGCCTGACCGTTGAGTGCGTTGGTCTGTGATTGTTGGAAGGCCGCCTGTGCTTGCTGTGCAGCCTGTTGAGCTTGTTGCTGTTCAGGTGAGGGTTGTCCCGCCTGAGCAAGAGCTTGGATTAACTCTTCTCTGTTCGAGAGATTCATGTTGTCTATGATGGACTGAATCAATGTAGGATACAGAGGTGAGTCTTGACCCATAGTCTGTAGCAGTTGTACCAACTGAGTAACTTCATACTCTCGGGCAATAATCCCTAGAGAAGAAGACACTTCAAACTGATAATCCGCAACAGGATAAATCTCAGGCTCAAACTGCATATACCTATAAGCAGCTTTAGAGACAAACGGAATCAAGAATGATTCTTGGAAGTTAATCAGTGTACGCTTGTGGCGTTTGATGATAGCCCCGAGAGACATTGAAATTCCTGCCGCCGTAGACTCACCATTGATAGAGCCGGGAATACCCGCAGAGTCTATAGCGCCTGTGGCAGTCTGTACCATCTTCTGCAACTCACCTGCTTGCGCGAAGGTGATTTGATTAACCTGACCGAAGTTAAACGGCTGTAGAACCTCAGCAGGGTTGCCATTAGTAAGAATGATCTTGCCTGCTTTGACTTCAGGTCTTGCTCCACGAGGCAGACGGGTAGCGTCCATAGCCATCATCGGATGGACTGTTAAAGCTAGTGCGTCAATTCTTGCGCGGAGTTCTGCGTCCAAGGCTTTCTGTGAGTTATAACCTTTCTCACAAACACCTCTTCCCCAAAAACGATTAGGCACAACGTCCCACGGGAATGCAATGACGGGACGGTCGTTCATCATGTACGGGTTCTTCTCCGCTTTCAGGAGAGTACCACCGTTCGCTATTACCACGATTGCCTCAACGTAAAAGGTCTTATCTTCGTCACTTGGTACTAGCTCTTCAACCTCTTCGTAAAGATCATCATTCTCAAGTAGATGGCGGGGGACTAGACCATAATACTTGGTGAGACGAACCTTCTCGGTAGGCTGCGTGGTAAGTTCGTGGTCTGCATCTAAGTCGATGTCAGGGTAAGCGAAGTTAAACGGCACATCTTTGTACACCCCTTTCTCTTGTAGGAGTTCTACTTGGTGTACAGAGACAAACTCATCAATGGCTACACCGATGGATTCATCTACACTTGTAGCTACAGGGTCGATCAGGAAGTTCTGTGGTTGGATGCTTCTTAGCTTACACACAGTCCTGTCGAACATTTCTACGCCGACTTCTTGCAACTGCCCGTCCATTGTAGGACGAGAGGCAGGACGCATGTCCTTTACTTCCTCAAGGACTAGCTCGGCAATACCTGTACCGTAGACAGCGGAGTTAATTAGACACTCTCCAACAGCCTTGCGGATTTTGTTCTTCTTAAAATCTTTAGTCAGTTGGTCGCGAAGGTAGGCGACATCTGCTGTCTCTTGATCGTCATCCTTAATATCAAAGAACTTACCACGACCAAAGGTAGCTTCCTCAATCTCTGCGACAGAAGATTCTACGGCTTGTTGGAGGGCAGGGGATATGATCTGCGACCGCTCAGAGTCTCTGTTGCGGTCTTCAGCAGAGAAGATTCCTCGCCATAGACGGTAGTATTCATCGAACTTCTGTTCATAGTTCGACTCGTAATGGTCGCGCCACTCGCGGCACTTCTCCATTATCCAAGACTCTAGCGTCTCTTCTATGCCGAATTGATCTTCGTTGCTATCTAGCATATTAGTATCCCGAAACAGAATCTATGACTTCGTAGTCATCAATTTCAAAGTCATACGCGTAGGACACAGTAGCCAACTGATCTATGTAGGCTAGTGCGTCCACCATGTCATCGTGTGTTAGAGCATCAGGGAATTGAAATATCTCGTCTAAGAATTGGACATTCCACTCACCTTTGTTTAAGGTACAAATGCCATTCTCAAACCTACCCTGTAATGCCCACATCACACGGTCTGTCTTCTTCTTGTTTCCGTGAGTCAGTTCCTCAACACGGAAGAAACGCTGATATTTCCTCATAAGATCGGTAAGCGGAGACATCACAGCCTGACGGGCTATGCCTTTCTCTATGCCTACTGAGACGGGTTCGTAATCCCTAACAACCTGAAATATCTTTTGGGCAGTCTCATTCAACTCCCAACGTCCGGCTATTATATCACAAACCCACCATCCATATTCGCCGACTTTTACTATAGATATAGCAGTGTTGTCAAGCTTTTTGTTTCGGGTCTTTTTGCCGACCTCCTCAAAGCCCGCGAGGTCAATGGCGACATAGTAGTCACCTGTAGTCGGCTCTTCCTCGTCAAACTTAATCCAATCCTCCTTGAACATCTCAGAGCCTCTAGCCTCGAAGGAAGCAAGAAACTCCTGCCGGAAGGCATAGGAGGACATTGATTGCTTAGCTGCGTCTATCTCTGACTCATCAAGTAAGTCATTGTCGTAACTGGTAAAGTGCCATGCTTTATAAGTGGGGTCTGTGCCTAAACTGGCTTGTTTGTAGAGTTCATAGAAATGATTTCTACCCATTGGTGTCCCGATAAATAAAGCCTCGCCCTTCAGGTCTGTCAACGCAGGTCTAAGGATAAGCTCCCAAACATCTGATTTCATGTCCGCGTATTCGTCCATGACCAGAAACTTAAGGCTTACACCACGCATAGTCTCAGGTCTGTCCGCACCTTTCAAGCTAATCGTAGTGCCGTTGATCAGCCTGACCTGCATATTATTAACGTGAGAGTTTTCTATAACGGGTTGGCCTATCTCCAAGAGGAGATTCCACATAATGTCCCTAGCTTGACCCTGAGTGGGGGCGACATAGAACACTTGCCCCTTATCGGACTTCAGGGCGTTGACGATCAAAAGGTAAGCCGCCAAACGAGACTTGCCCGTCCGGCGACCCGCAGCAACCACTTTGAAACGCGTGGGGTCGTTCCAAACCTTCTTCTGCCACTCTAGGAGACTTATGTTTAGGTTCATCTACTTCTCGAGGTCTTCTTAGCTATCTTCTTGGGCTGCTTAGAAAACTGCTTCCCTTTAGCTGTATCCTCACGTTTCTTCCGCGAGGTAGCGGCGTATTCCTTAGAGGAAAGAGAATCCCTAGCTTTCTTAGGGAGATACCTTTCACCTGTGGCTTTCTTGCCTTGGGTTGACGGCTTGCCTGACTTAGTACCCCAATCCTCTTTAGTCCACTTGGATAAAGACTTTTGATTACTAGTCTTGCCGCCAGAGTAGCCGCCTCCTTTAGCCTTGTACTCCTGTGCTACGAGTTGGGCTTTACGGGCTGACCACTGACCTGCCTTACCACCTTTAGACCCTGCCATTACGCGCTTCTTAATGCTCTCGCGTAATCCGGGTTTAGTGTAGGCCATTACTTGCGCTTCTTCGCCATCTTAGGCTTAGTTCCGGCTTTAGCTGCTGCCTTCTTCGCAGCGGCCTTACCTTTAGTTGTGTATGCGTATTTCTTACCATTAACCATTGGCATAGTATTCTCCAAATCGAATCATATAAGTTATCTCTACAGCCCGTTGACCAACCTGAGTCGCCCACAGAGAATCTAAGAATTCATCGGCAGCTTCCTCGAAGTCGTCAGTCTCCATAGACTTAAGAGCCAGTTTGAACTTCCTCAGTCTAGTAATACCAAGATTGAAGCATAATGATACCATAGCATCCTTACGCACTTGATCTAGATACTTGTACCACCGGAAGGTGTTATCCAGTTCTTCCTCACACCTTCTGATGTCGTTCTTGAGCATATAGTAGATTTCATCGTGGGATAACCCCAATGAGTCTAAGTTTCTCCCAACACCAATACTTAGGTGTCCGGTCGTATCCTCATACGGCTTAGTCCGTAAGCCCTCATGCTTAACCAGTAGATCAATCAGGTTCATGGTCTATAACCTCTCCGTCTATCACAGGAGTTTCTCCTACGCCTGAGATAGTGATGTTGACCGTAGGCTTGCCGCCCATCTTGTCCTTGTCGAATGCACTGACAGGCAAGACCCTATCTATAATCAGCTTCCACGCAGCAGCTTGGTTCTTGTGGTCGTCATCCATAGCCGCCTTGTAAATAGAGTTGATTACCGCAGGGGTGTCTCTTCTAGCCAAGAACCTCTGCTTCATCTCCTGCATAGCTGAGTGGTCGCCCTTGGGTCTACCCCTACCCCTCTTGGGTGGGATTAGCTCATCCTTGCGGGGTCTACCTACTCTGCGTTTAGGCTTATCTGTGTTGTCTTTCATAACAGGTTCGTATCTATTATCTAAGATTAATTAACTGCATTGAAACATGAGTTTTAATTATTGTCTAATTTTTGTACAACGCTAGATATTACGTGCGCGGGAGTTAATGCTAATTCTGGCTTTTTTTTAATTTTGCCTGCTGCAAATTTGGGGGGCAACTATAATGATTCGCACGCACGCACGCCCCTCCCCGTCCCCAATCCGCGACCCCCTTCGTCAAATACGCTACACATTGGCGAGATTCGCTAACTATTGGCGAGATTCGCTAAATGTGAGGGATTGATAGGCAGCCAATACCCTACACCCAACCCCCAACCCAATCTGTTACCGGTAACACTTTCACGGTAACACGGTAACACTTTACGGTAACACAGTAACACTTTTGAACACTGTGTATTTATACAGTAAAACAATCCGGTGAATTTATTTTCATCCGCAACGCGTTGTAATCATTGAAGTTTTAAAATTGTTTTCGATTGTTGGCAGGACTTGGCACGGCGCATGCAATGTACTTTACGAAAGCGCGGCAACGGTGCAGCGCATCACTTAAGGGGAATCACGCAATGGATTTAAGCAAAGCATTAGAACAAGTAAACGGCCAGTTAATTGACCTAGTTAAGAATTCGAACGGTGACTCGTTTAGCTATCCATCCGCGATGGCAATAGTAAAGCGCGAACACTCGCTACACCCGTTCGTTGTCTGGCGAGCAATTGATCCTTCTAGATCGGGCGATGCGCCATTCTTTGAAAGCGGTAATTATTGCGAAACACTAGCGGAAGCTATGCAAGATAATAGACTTTAAACAATACGCGCCCTACGGGGCGCATTACCGAGGGGAATATCATGAAACTCGAGAAGCTTTTAAGTAACACGCTAAACCAAAGCAACCCTATATCACTTGCCAAGCTAAGACGCAAAGCGGCAAAGCTAGGATTGACGATAGAAATAGATCGAGTCGGTAGGGACATCGGCTATTGGATTGAAGGGGCGGACTGGCTTAATGAAATCTATTGCTCGAGCAAAGCGGAATTGGAAGAAAGACTCGATAGCATGATCTAATCAATCGCCCCGTTTCGGCGGGGCATTACTTACAAGGGGAAAGACAATGACAAAAGAAACATTCAAAGGTTATGCAAATAAGAATGATTGGAACGTGGCCTTATGGCTAAACAATGATGAGGGGCTATACGAGACTCTATGTCACTATGCAGAATTGGCGGCCTATATGACTGTTAGTCACTCTGAAGCGCTCAAGGGGCTATTGGCGGCCTTACCTAATGAAACGCCAGACGGGGCAAAATTTATATCCGAATCGGTCAAACCGTTACTAGATGAGCAAATAGCAGAACATATAAAGTACAGCTAATCATAACACAATCAAACACTTGAGGGGAATTTTATGTGGACTGAATCCGAAATCAATGCCTATACCGCATGGCTAGAAACAACGCTACTTCCAGATTTAACAGAAGCCGGACAGGAAGGGGCTGCTCGCGATATAGAATTATGCCTATCGCTAATCAATCACTTAAGGGGAAAATAAAATGCACATAATAGAAACCAATAAGAAAGAGTCTCAATTTATCGCCGCGTACCTTGAAGCGGTAGACTTTACAGAATTGGGCGAGGAGGGGCAGCCGCCAATTGGCGCAGAAATAGACGAGGAATTCCTCCGCGAGTCTATAATCGATTGTCTGGCATTCTATAGCCGCATTGTGTGTTACCTATCACCGGACAATATAGAGCAAGCGGGCCATGATTTCTGGCTTACTCGCAACGGCCACGGCGCAGGGTTTTGGGATAAGCCAGAGGTTTATGGCGAAACTTATGCGGAAAAGTTTACCAAGATCGCGGAATCGTTCGGCGAAGCTTATGCGGTCTTTGATGAATTGCCGGAGCAAGTAAAATGAATCACCAACAAGCCTTAACTAACGCGCTTATGCTCGCGTTGACAGCGCCAAAACACAGACTGGCGGATAGTTTACAGCTAGTCGATGACCTAGCGCAGCTATGCACACCGAAGGAAATAGAGGAGGCGCAGGAGTACGCGCTCAATGTTTACCCAAAACTGGAGGACGATCATGCTTAAGGAATCACTGGCAATGCTAACTCTCGCGGGTTTATTACTGCTCGCGGGGCAATGGGATTACGAGGATGAAATAAACGCCGAGGAATACTATACCGAGTCGGTTTGCCTGTGGTACGCTACAGGTGGTAGCCGAACCAGTGAAGGGGAGGCGGGACATCCAGACTATAAGGGGCTAGGCATAGTATGTACAGATTAAAGGGAAAGAACGGCTTATTCGGTTTGGGTTATCAGACCGAGGAGCAAGCCGAGCAAGCGAAGCAAGCTTACATTCGCGAGCATGCAAAGGATAAATCCTTTCTGGTAGAGAGAGAATACCGCGATAATGGTATGCGATTACTCCAAAAAGAGTGTGAGGATATTGCGACAGCCTACATGCAAGCTGAAATATCCATCGTGAAGGCTTAACAGCTCGCGTGTAAGCGATTTAAATGGGAAACTAATACCAACACAAGGGGTATAATTAACATCGCTCAGATCGCCGCTGTGAAGGCCTGAGCGAGGGGAGGGTTTGATGAAGGATTATAGGGTAGAGATAAAGGTTAAAAATAATCTATTAGCTAGTGCTATGGATCGGAAGGGGATTGCTTCCGCTGCTGAGTTATCAAGGCAGGCGGGGATTACTTATACTCAGGCTTGCAGATATTTAAACTTGCAGGAAAGCGTGTACGATTTTCGCGGGGAGTATCGTAAGTGTTTTATGAGGCTATGTGATTTTTTTAATCTCATGCCGCACGAATTATACCCCGAGGCTCAGATAATCGAGCCGCTAAAGACCAACAAAAAAACTATACAGGCAAACGCTAACGAGCTAGTGCGCCTCGAGGAGGACACGCTAGACCCTGCCCAAATTATGGAGATAGGGGCAAAGCGCGAGGCAGTAGGCAGTATGTTGGGGATGCTAACCAAAAGAGAGGCGGAGGTCGTATCGCTACGGCTCGGTTTCGAGGGGGAGGAACATAAATGGGAGGCAATAGGCAATGTGTACGGGGTGAGTAAGGAGAGGGTGAGGCAAATATACGGCAAGGCCTTAAGGAAAATGCGAAATCCGAAAAGGCTAGAGTATGCAGGGCTTACCCGTTGGGGTGAATTGTTAGAAACGCCCCCCGAAGGGGGCTAACCACGCAGACACAAGGGGAGGGGAAACTGCGCGGCTATGCGTAGAATACCCTATCCCTTTGAAAACACAAAGGGAAAATCATGTCAGACTATAGCAAAGTATTATCAAGGCTCGAGGATGTCAGGCAATCTGGCGACAAGGCAATGGCGAAATGCCCTGCCCACGATGACGGGTCTAATTCTTTAAGTATCAAACACTTAGACAACGGTAAGATTCTTATTCACTGTTTCGCAGGATGTACCGCAGAGGTGATTCTATCGGCTGCGTCATTATCGTGGCCAGATATTTACCCCGAGGACGGGTATAAGCCGGAGTTTAACAAGGCTACCCGCGAGGAGATAGACTCAGCTAAATGCCTGATGGAATTGGTGCAGGTATGGGCAAGCGAGGGGAATCTAAACCCTACCCCTGAAGACCGCAAGGCAATCTATAAGGCTCAGGCCGTGCTAGATGCGGCAGGGGTTGAGATATGATCGGGTGGATTAGATTAGACCGCAAGATACAAGACTCGTTTGTTTGGGACGACCCCGAGGCGCTGAAGCTTTGGCTCTACCTCCTGATGGGTGCTGCGGTGGAGGATAAGACCGTCTCATTTAACGGTAAGCCATTGAATTTAAAGAGAGGACAGATAGTTTTCGGCCTTAACTCAGTGAGTGCCAGACTAGGCATATCAGTGAGGCGTTTAAGAACGACAATCAAACGGTTCGAAAACTGTCACCAAATTGACAAGCAGAATTTCAGTAAATACTCAATCATATCAATAACTAACTACTGCCAGTATCAGGACAGCGACAAGCAAACGACAAGCAAACGACAAACAAAGCGACAACAACTAAACAATAAACAAGAAACAAATATATTTAAGCCACCAACAGTGGAGCAGGTGAAGGCCTACTGTGAGGAGCGAGGGAATGGTTTAGATGCTGAGAGATTTGTGGACTGGTACGAATCAAGGGGATGGATTGTGGGGACAAATAAAATGAAATCTTGGAAGGCTACAGTTAGAACATGGGAAGGCCGCAGGAAGGAACAGTTAGCAAAAGAAAAGCCGACCGCCTCGTGGGAGATTGAGCTGTGAAAATACCCGAAGGACTGGAGCTAGACAAATACATCGAGCTCACCTCGATGATGGAGGCGCAGCAAGTTAAATCTGCCGGACACTGGCGGGAAGATGTGATTGAAAGATCGAAGGGCGAGAAAATATGGGGAGCTAAGCTGCCTTGGCCTAAGACATACGACACGTTTCGCTTGAGGGAGGGCGAGCTAACCATCGTGGCAGGAGCTAATGGCGCGAAGAAATCGATTCTTGTTGGACAGCTTTGCTTGAAGCTCGCGAAGCATTCCAAGGTTTGCATTGCGTCACTCGAGATGAAACCCTCCGAAACACTATGGCGGATGTGCCTACAGTCTGCGGGGGCTAAGGACGGCGAGCCTACTGAGGATTTTATCAACCAGTTCGCGGATTTTGTGGACAAGAACATAGTAATTTACGACCAACTGGACACAGTGGAGAGCGCCAGAATCCTCGCGGTAGTCCACTACTGCGCGAAGGAGTTAGGGGTTAAGTTTATGGTCATAGACTCCCTTACCAAGTGCGGGATTAAGTTTGACGACCGCAACGGTGAGACTGATTTCATCAACCGACTACAGCATGCGTGTAAGACTCTGGGTATTCATGTAATGCTCATCGCTCACCTACGAAAGCCTCAGCAAGCAGGGGATGATTACATAGGTGATAAGCATGACATTCGGGGCGCGTCTACTATCTCAGACCTCGCGGACAACGTGCTAGTGATTGCCGCCAATCAGAAAAGACACAAGCTGAAAGAGCTATCCAAACTGGTAGAGCTAGACGAAAAGCAGCAGGAATACTTAGAAAAAAGTTACGACCAGTACATCGTGGTAGCGAAACAAAGGCATGGTAGTTGGGAGGGAAGATACAATTTTTACTTTCATTCCAACAGCTTACAGGTAACCGAGCAGGAAGATAGGCCGGTGCATTTTTATTTTGATGATAATGTTGACCGCGACAAGTTTATGTTTTAGAGTACAGTTATTCCTTGGGAGGGGATATTATGAAAATACAAACCATCGAGTCATTTCTAAACCGCGAAGATGTATTCACTTGGATTCACGAAGGTCAGCTAGACCTGCCTGATTCCCTCGTGGATGAATTCGTATCAATCGTAGTCCGCGAGTCAGGGTTCGACTTCCTGATTGAGGCGCTACACACACAGGCCTACTGCGAGACATTCGCGGTTGACCTAATCAAATCGCTACACTCAGGCAACATCTCCGACATAGCTATGTTTCACGAACAGGCTAACACTACACTGCGCGACTATGCGCGGTATGTATTAGATCAGAACGTGGAGATAGCTGTGTCAGCTTTGAAGAAGTTCGAGAAAGATTACGCAAAAGATGCACAGATCATTCACCTATGGGAAACACAAGGGGCAACAGTATGAAGCAGTCAGAATCAATTAAGAACCTAGCCGGAGCAATGGCGGCGGCACAGGGCGATATGGGTGCGGCAACGAAATCAGCTTCCAACCCATTCTTCAAATCTAAATACGCCGACTTGGGGGATGTCATCGATGCAGTCAAGCCTCCCTTTGCCAAGCATGGACTTAGCTATGTGCAATTCCCTGTTACTGGAGAAAACTCAGTCGGTGTTACTACCCGCCTCATGCACTCGTCAGGCGAGTGGTTAGAGCAGGACTACTTCATCCCCTTGGGGAAGATGGATGCACAGGCAGCGGGTTCAGCTATCACCTACGCGAGACGCTACGCACTACAGTCTATCGCAGGGATTCCCTCAGAGGATGACGATGGTAACGCTGCGACACAGGCCGCGCCTATAGCACAAGCTAAAACTATCACCAAGGCTCAGGCCAAAGTTATCTCTGATCTGATTGAGAAAACAGAGTCAGACCTACAAAGGTTCTGCAAAACTTTTAAGTGCGAGTCTGTATCTGAATTAGATGCGAACAAGTTTGATATGGCCAAGGAAATCCTTGATAAGAAAGCGGAGGCTTTATGAGCGACCCAGTAATGGTAGACCTAAACCGCTATCTCTCCGCTCAGGAACAGGCTCTTGATGAGGAGGAGCAGCTTGAGCTAGAAAAGAACCGCGAGCTAAAACGTGAAGTGTCTGCAATCCTCAACTCTGATATTTCGGACAAAGTTTCTAAAATTGTGTCCTTGATTGAGTTTGAAATCTTGGAGGCTAAAGATGCGCTGCATTAACTGTGAGCAGGGTACAGACGAGTGGTTAGCCTCGAGGCTAGGCATTCCTTCAGCGTCAATGTACGCCAAGATCATTACGACCCAAGGCAAGTGGTCTACTCAGGCTGACTCGTATATTAATCAACTGGTGGCAGAGAAGCTTACCGGAGAGACTACGCCCTTCTACCAGAACGAACACATGATTAGAGGGACAGAGTTAGAGCCTGACGCGAGACAGCTGTATGAGTTTATTACTGGCTCTGAGGTGCAGCAGGTAGGGTTCTGCCTACATGACACCCTCGAGGCAGGTGCAAGTCCTGATGGACTGATAGGCGAGGACGGGGGATTAGAGATTAAATGCCCCGCTCCTGCCACACACGTTGAGTACCTAAGAGGGGACAAACTCCCCTCCAAGTACAAGCAGCAGGTCATGGGTTGTCTATGGATAACCGGACGGGAGTGGTGGGATTTTATGTCCTACCATCCCAACATGAAACCTCTGATCGTTCGTGTAGAGCGAGACGAGGATTACATTGCAGAGTTAGAAGCATGTGTTTCTAAAGCTGTGAAACTGATCGAAGAGAATGTAGAAAAATTTTTCCAATAGGAGGACTTATGGATTACGACAATACTAACCGTGGTGTGCTGTTCAAGCAGACTGATAAGACTAACGAGAAAGCGCCTGATTACAAAGGTAATTTCAACTACAAGGGTTCTGAGTTCAAGATTGCAGGTTGGATTAAAATGTCCAAGGCAGGCAATCCTTTCCTTAGCATCTCAGTGGATGACTTCGTTCCTCAAGAGAAGCAAGAAACAGTATCAAGCGAAGATATTCCTTTTTAGTTTGACGGGGGCGCAAGCCCCCTTTTTAGGAGAAGTTAATGCACACGGGGAATTGTATTAAGAAAGCCCACGAGAAGACTGGGATACTTCGTAAGACCGTGGCTGATGCTATAGGTATGAGCCATGCTAACTATTCTCACCTACTCTCGCGGCAGAATGTTTTAGTGTCTACATTTAGAAATGTTTGCGAGCAGCTAGGCATGACTATGGATGAGGTGGCAAAACTTGGATAGTCCTATAGATCAAGGAGAGTTTTGGGTCGTCAACAATAGGCATAGCTTGGATATGTTCAAGAAGCATATAGAGCATCTGTACGACACGAAGGGCTATGTGACTTTGAAGTGGAAGGTAGGAAAGACTAGAACCCACAAACAGAACAATGCACTGCATGTCTACTGCCGTATGTTATCAGAGGCTTTGAATGACGCAGGGTATGACATGAAGAAAACCCTTAAGCAAGAGGCAGAGATTCCTTGGACTACAGAATTAGTTAAACAGTACCTATGGAAACCTGTGCAAGAAGCGGTAACTGGCACAGACTCAACCTCTACCGTGGGGACAGAAGATTACGACAAGGTGCATCAGGTTCTAAGCAAGCACCTGAGCGAGAAGTTTAATGTCTACATACCGTTTCCCGCGAGGTGAATCATGGTTGCCTTCGATAACTTGGAAGACGCTCTCGAAGAGGCTGTGTTCTGCGCTAATGATGAGAAGCGCAAGTACATTGTTAGGGAGAAGCATGGCAAGTTCTACGCCTTGCCCAAGTACCGTAAGGGTGTACGAAGATATAAGCACATTGAGGTAGGCTTTAAGAGCGAGGTGAGAGATGCTTGAGATAGCCTGTTTACTACCACAGGGAGGAAGTTAATCCTTATTGGGTTGACGGCCTTGGCACTAGACGGCAGATAGGTCGTCATATCTTTTATCGGGAGTAACCATGAGTACAGACATGATGGAAGTGATACACAAAGCCATTGATGAATTACAAATTGGCTTGGATAAAATTGAAGACAAACAAGTAAAGGAGACATACAATGCTTTAGTGGCTTTACAGATAGAGCTGCACAGGAAGTACACTTCACACTACACGAAGAGGCTCGGCCTTTATGGCAGTAAATAGCGAAGGCGATTATGACATGCCGATGGATGTAGCAGCGGCTAGGAAGACCTACCCTGTTACGAATAGAAAGTTTAGCGAGGCTCTTATCAAGCTGCGCTATGACCGGATGGATAGAGAGACTCAAATCAGGGCTGAGAAAACCCTACTCTCTCTCAAGGATGGGCGGTATTGGAAATGACTAGAGCCGTGAAGCGCAGGGTCAAAAGGAAATCTAAACCCAAGACCAAGACTTCCGCTCAGTTAAAACAAGAGTGCTACAAAGCTGTACAAAAATTAGCCAGATTGGCAGCATCGGACGATAACGGATACTGCTCCTGTGTGTCCTGCGGAGTGACTAAGCATTATAAAGACATGCAAGGCGGTCATTTCATCCCGAAAGGCAACTCTTCTTACTGGTCTTTAGAGATAGAAAACGTCCACCCTCAGTGTCCTGCTTGTAATATGTGGGGCATGAAGCATGGGTCTGCTGCTCAAGAGTACACCCTGTTCATGGAGGATATGTACGGCAGGGACTTTGTTGAGGAGATGATTGCCAAGAAGTCTACTCCTATCAAGAGATACAAAGCAGACTACGAGGAAATCCTTGCGGAGTTTCTTAAGCTAATTGAGTACCACGAGAAGAGGGTCGCATGAATTTTTACAAATCTCTACAGGTCTTCGCTAGGACGCACGGCAATGCCCGAAAGGATTTGCATAACCCCATTGAAGAGCAACCTGCTCTCGTAAAAGACCAAGACCCTATGGGTATGATGGGAGAAATGTACTTAGCTTTATTGCTCGGCCATTCTGTTGATTTAGAGCAAAAAATAAATGGTGATGGGGGGTTTGATTTTACAATCCCTTTAAACTTTACCATTGATGTAAAGACTACAGACAAAACATCAAGAGCAAACAATCTTCTGGTTGAGCAAGGAAAGGTTCGAGCAGACATTTATGTGGCAGCAATGCACGAAAATGGCATGATAGATTTTGTTGGATGGGCTATGAGGTCGGAAGTTCTTGCTGCGCCAACAAAAGATTTTGGCAGGGGTTTGACGAATCACTATATAGACTTGAGCCATTTACGTCCAATGAATGACCTTTATAAAAGGAGGTGTAGATGAAGACTATAGAAATCTACCCTGTATCCGTGGAGGAGGTCAGCGATTGGTTGGTTGACGCGCTGTACGAAGCGGAGGGGCATGACAAGAACGTCATAGGCTCAATAGGGATTATGCTAGAGGACTACAGCGGGTTTATTCATAGCCATCCCAAGCTGAAAGCAAAGTTTATGGAATACTTAGAACTATCAGAACTGCAAGATGAGGCAATACATTGAACAGATTAATTAAACTTTGCTCCGAGTGGAGTGAGACGCGAGGGATACTAAAGTACAGCAGCGTACAGGCTCAGGGATTAAAGCTAGTCTCAGAGGTTGGGGAGTTGTCTGACAACATCGCGAAAGGAAGAGATGTAAAGGATGACATTGGCGACTGCTTGGTGGTTTTAAATAACTTAGCCCTGATGCACGAGACTACCCTGGCGGAGTGTTTACAGGTAGCCTATGACGACATCAAAGACCGCAAGGGTAAGATGCAGCCTAACGGTGTGTTTATTAAAGAGAGTGACGTATGAAGTCTACAGACCATCAAGTAGGTGGCGACCACTACAAGAAACTAAAGATACAGCCTGTGGAATATATCCTAGCTAACCAACTGGGGTTCTGTGAGGGGGCTATTGTTAAGTACATCTCTCGATGGAGGGACAAGGGAGGAGTCGAGGATTTAAGAAAGATCAAGCAGTTCTGCGAGTTCTTGATTGAGGAGGAGCTAAAAAGAAAGCCCCTCCCCACTATGGAGGAGAGGCGTTTGCCGAGGAGTTAGTCTTTATCTTTTTGTTTAGCCTCTCTTTCAAGGAACTCCTCTGCTCCTCCAAAGAATATATTGTATATTGTTCGTCCTGCAACAGGGATATTTCTTAGCCATTTTACAGGAAGCTCTTCTCCCTCAATCAATGCTTTATTAAAAGACATGATGTCTTTAGAGATATTGCTAAACACAGAAAGAGGAGGGGCAACCGCATCTGTAGCAAGACCGACAATATCTTTCTCTTGCCATCTGTTTTCAACTGCATACCTTGATAACAATACAGAGTTCAGCAAAGAATCATAGAAATGATCTGGCACTCGGTCAGGGTCAAAGCCTTTCCCGTCTTCCCAGTTTTTAACTTCTTTGATTGTTGCGTTGCCTCCATTTACTAACGCCATGTAGGTTGCAAGTTTCCTTCCTGCGCCAAGATAGTTGCCTTTATTTATTTCTTTGCCGATGTCATTTTTTAACGTAAACAAATGCCTAAGCGCATAGGTTTTTAGCATATAAAAAATCCCATAATTAGGATTCATAAGTGCCACTTTTGATTTTTGAGTCGGGGTTAAAGGCTGCATCTTTACAATCTCAGTAAAGTTTACAAGCTTTGCATCAGGCGTAATAACTCCTGCGTTTAGGTCGCGGATATAGTTATCAAATCTAGCGCCAAGATAATCACCGTACTCTTCGCGTAACTCTTTTACTCCCTTCTCTGTTTTGGCTAAAGCTTTGTGTTTGTTGTACGCAGATTGCAAAGAAACATTTTTACCAAAACGATCTATAGCTCTAAAGAAAGACAAAGCAAAGGTCTTGTCTAGCCATGCAGCAGTTCTTCCTGCTCCGGTAAATTCTGTAGAGATAATCTTTGCTAACCCAAGTTGATCTACATCTATATCAGAGCGACCAGTAACCACTTGAGCGATAGACTTAAGGGATGCTTTAGCTCCATATCTGTATGGGTTGGTAAATAAATCTCCAAGCTGTGTGGTGGCTGAACGAAAGTTAGCAAGCAACAATATGTTTGAACTGTTTCGGATGGCTTGTAAATTTGCATTCATGCTTTTTTTGCCGCCAACAAACCTCGCTTCCAGTAAGCCTCTAAGACTTTCTGCGGTTTCTGTGTCTATTTCTCCGCTTCCAACTTTCTTGGAAATAAGCTGAGCAATACTTTCGTTGCGATCAACATCATCAAGGTCTACAACTTTTGTGCCAAGCCTGCTCCATAATTTTGCGTTTTCTATATTCTCAGCCATCTCGCGAACATACTGCCCCAATGTCTGAGTAGATTTTTTGTAATACGGAATCATGTCTCTGTTTACTTGAGTTATTTTTCGCTTCTTAAACTGACGTACGTTTCCTTTGTTTTTCCCGCCTTTTGCTTGGTAGCGAACTCCTTCAAAGTAATCTAGTGCCACCTTAGACATCTCATCCTGAGACAGCTCTGACCTAGAAGCAAAGCCAAGAGACTTGGCTTTTATGTCATACATTTTTCCTAGCTCTGAAGGAGCTTCTTTACCAAAGTATTTTGACAACCCATCTATATCGGCAACAGATCGAGGGAAGAAAAACTCGCGCAAAGTTACCTTTTCTCCGCGCAACTCACTCCATTCTGAACCAATTTCTTTGAGAGTCTCATCAACGCTGTCAAATATCTCGTCAACAGTTCTTGCCTGCGTTCCTGTAAGGTTTAATTTTACAGACTCAACACCATTTTCTTTCAACAGTCTTCGCGGAAGTGTTGTGTCAAACTCATAGTTCAGCAAAGATTCTTCAAACTGAATCTTTAACTCCTCGCTAGGTAGTGCTGCGTCAAGTTTTTCAAAGCCTTCTATTGAGTCTTGATAGCGAGCTGTACGTTGCAATAAATTTAAGTCGTACTCGTTTACTTCCTTAAGAACAGGTCTGCTAATAGAGCCAATTCTATCGTCAATAGGAGCAAGTATGTCGCTTGCCGCCCCCATTACCCTGCCTATCCTTGTTTGCTTCTGGTAAGACTTAAGAGTTTTAGCTATCTCTGGGTGCTGCACTTCAAACGGAACAGTTTTGTCCTCAATAACCTTTTTCAAATCTTTGGGTTTTATTTTAATTCTTTCTGCTGCTGCAAGAAGAATGTTTGCATCTGGCTGCAAGCCTCCTTCTGCTTGAATCTCAAGCATTTGGTTGTTGAGTTCTTCAGCTTTCTCGTTTGCTTTTTTAACCTGACTTTCTGTTTTAGGTTTTTTGCGGTTTGTTGTAATGCTTTTGTGTAAAGGAAATAATTTTTTTGCGGCGACAGATACGCCTGCGCCAAGAACAGCGCCTCCTGCCGCTGTAGCCGCAGCCATAGCAGTATCTATTTCTCCGTCTTCTAATAAGCCCCGAGAAACTTCATACGCCCCACCATACAAAGCTCCTAAAGCAGATATGCTTTTTATAGTTCTTCCCGCGGGGAGTATTAATGATGGGTCTGCAACACCCTTAAAGAAAGCTCCTACCCACCCTGAAACACCTGTATCGCCTCCTTCTTCAGCAAGCCTGTGAAGCTCGGGATAGTCTTCGCGAAGCATCTCATCCTTAAACTCTAGGATTCTTTGCCTGCGCTCATCTACGGGCATGCTACCCCACCCCTCGCCAAACAACTCTGTAGGGCTTGCCCATAATCCATACTTCTCGCTGCCTGCAAACATGCCAATAGGGCTTGCTGACGCAGCTAAAGCTAAGACATTTGTGGTGAGGTTGCCTGATTTTGAAAACTCATAAGCAAACCTTTCCATCGCGGAGAAATCTTCAATACCTCTTTCAGATGCTAGAGGTAAATCTAATAAACTGCGAGCAGGGTCAGGAGCTTCTGCTTGAGTCTGTGTAGTAGGCTGTATTCCTTGAGAGGCAGCAACAAACTCAATGATCTGAGCGTCTGGAGTGCCTTCAGGATGTTCAACATCTACTACTCCATTTGGAGTTTCTACTTGAGTAATAGGCATTTACTTTCCTAGTCTGAGACTTTGTATCGGTTAAGCTTTTGCTCTACGTCTTTTAACTGAGACTGAACTGCCGAAATGCGCTCTTCTTTATTGGGAGCAGCATAGCTTTTTAAGCCCTTCAAATATCTTAGTTCGTTTTTAAGTTGCTCTTGTCTTTTTTCTAGCTGACGAGAAAAGTTGCGTTTAACTATGTTGAGCCTATAAGGGCTAACAATACCTTCGCGAACTCTTTCTTCTTCCATTTGTATTTGTCTAGTAAATGCCTCGTCATATCCTACAGCGGGTGAGCCAAGCCGCATATCTGAGACAGGCTGAGCTGTTGTGTTTATACCTACATTAAATGGATTAGGCACAGAATCCTGAGCAGGAGGGATAGGCATGCCTCCTTGCGCTTGAGTTGAAGGAGTAACATCTCTGCTTGGCAAAATTCTTAAGTCTGGATACCGTGAAAAAATGTTATCAGACAAAGGTTGAGGGTCGGTGCTTGTTCCTGTGTTTTGTTCTGCCGGATTAAGAGGAGGATTTCCTCCACTACCAATAGACTGTTGCGCTAAATTTATATATTGCTGAGGAATTATTCCTCTAGCTAATGCGTCAGGATTTTCTCTCGCTAACTGAGTGATAATGGTATTAACTTGAGGTAAAGGAATTTTTTTGCTGTATCTCAAAGTGTGCATTACGTCAGAAAGCTCTTCGATCGTAATAGCAGCAGGATCATCTTCGCCCAAAAAATTACTTTCTCCTTCAACTAAAGATTTTAGTGTTGGGTTGTTATTTATTGCAGGAGCGTACTGATTATCTATCTCTGACTCAGTTAGTTTTGGCACTTCCGGAAGCTTGGTAGGCTCTGGCTGATCTTTAGCGGGATTCATTATTACAATGTTGCTTGGGTTTGTAGTATCAACAGCAACCCTCATATTTACAGTCTTGCCATCCTTTCCAACAAACTGCTGAGTATCAAAACTCCACTCAGTTTGAGAGGGAGTAATTAAGCTTTCCAGTCCTTGTGTTGACATAGCTCCGCTACGAATAAAATCAGACAGCTCTCTAGTCGAAGGATTTTCGGCATAAGCATCAGCTAAGTTTTCTTCTAGCTCTTTTCTTGCGGCTCTAGCTTCTTGCTCGATATTTCTACGAGTTTCTTCATCTTCAATAGTGCCTTGCAATCTTTGTGTTGTGAGTGCAAGTTGATCGCGCTGCATTGCTGCTGTAGTCATTCTGTCAATAAAAGACCCAGTCTCCAATGCGAGAGCTGCTCTAGCTCTTTCATCTGCCTCGTCTTCTCGTTTCATTTTTCTTTCGCGATCTTCTAACTCTCGTGTTAGTTCGGTAGCAGATTGCCTTAATGCAGCCGCGCGAACAGGATCAATAGACTGAATAGCCTGAGCTGCTTGCATTAAGCCTTGAGGAGTAGAGGTGTCTATTTGGCCTAGCTGCTCTGCAAGCTTCTCACCCGTAGTCCTTGGGTCAATACCAATCATAGGCTGCACTGCACGGCGGAGGTCTTCACTACGCTGAACACCAAGTTGACCTGCTACCTGAGCAAGAGGGGCTAACGCTGCTGCACGACCACGAAGACCTGATGCAAGGAGTTGACCTTGCGCCATGCCTTGTTGAAGTAGTTTCTGTTGACGCTGTTCAGGAGTATCAATGATGTCCGCGAACAGGCTTTGTACGTCTATAGCCATTGTTTAACTCCTAATATTCCTGATTGGCAATTTGCTTTAACACCGCCTCAACGTCAGGCTTTTGATTTGCCTGCTCGCCCTTCAACAAATCAAACAGTCCTTGGAACTGCTGTTGACGTAGAGCGTTGGCTAGTGAGAAATAAGCCAACTGAGCCTCAAGACCCGTTTCTCCAAGCTGCGCGCCTAAAGTTGCACCCGTAGACTGTAGTGCTGAGCGGATTCGTGCAGCATCTAAAGAAGGGCTAAGTGCTTCGAGCGCTTTGTCTTGCGGCAAATAAGAAGCAAGCAAGCCTTGTAGGCCAAGATCGCCAAACAAGCCTAACCTTTCACGAGTTTCACCAAGACCCGCGAGAATTTGCTCTGAATTTAGTGCTTGCTCAAGTCTTGCCTGTGTAATTGCATCAACAGATGCTCCTGCTTTTGCTTCCTCTACTGCTTTTGCTCGCGCTAACTGTTCAGGTGTACCGCCATACATTGCGGTGTTTACTCCAAGCCTGCCTTGATTAAACAGCCTTTCCTCAAGAGCTAAAGCCTCTCTTTGCTCTTCGGGTGTTTGAGTAGCTCGAATACGGTCATAAAGCTCTTGCTCGCGAGTAGCTCGTTGAGCAGGGTCTTGAGTAAGCATGCCGATAATATTAGCTTGCTCTTCAGCTCTTGCTTCAGGACTACCTAGTGTATCAAATGCGCTCTTAGTAAAGCCTGACAACTGTTCTTGTAAAGCTATTTGCTCAGGAGTTAACCCTAAAGAAACGTCACCCGTTTTTCCTACAGTGCTAGTAGCTGTAGGAGTTGTTACAGTAAAACCCTTAAACTCTGTATCCCTTTCAGCCTGACCAATTAACCCTCCTTCAGGCGATTGATAGTTTTTACCAAAGATTGTAGAGAAGTCTTTCTCACCCGCCGCTTCAATATCTTTGATGATTTTGTTTTGAGCAGCAGCACCGCCAATTCCGGAGATTAAACCTCCTAAAGAACTGCCCGGAATTCCTTTAAGAAAATCTAAAATATCGTCACCCATTAGTATGTACCTCCATCAATCGTGCCAACGGTGAAAGTACCACTCACTGTTAGGTCTGCCATTGTAGTTGAGCCTGTGAAAGTAGGACTCGCAGCGTCAGACTTCGTGGCTACGGCTACCTGAATCGCATCAAATTCAGCCCCAACCTCTGAGCCTTTGATTACTTTGGCAGGGTTACCGCTAACCAAAGCGTCCTTGGCTGCGAAGTTAGTTAGTTTAGTATAGTTCGACATTACACTATCCTTCCCATAAGGGCTTGAATATTGATTTCTTGTAAGGCGATGGGCTTACCATCAACCGTTGTTTCTACACCCACAGCCACGACTGTACCCTGACCGGAGGCGTTGATCTTCTTGCGTTTAATCAACGCGATAGAGGATGAATACTCAGCCTCTGTGTTGAACTCTGAGATGTTGTATTGTCCCACGTTTGACTGCGGTAAAGTGTAGGCTTGCTTCCTGTAGTTACCTGAATAGTCATACGCCCAATTCAATACGACCGTAGCCTCAGCTCCGTCAAAGGTAGTGAGGTTTATTTTCTTGAGGAACTTGAGGTTCGAGGTATTACCAAAGCTCAAGGGATGGCTGAAGTAACTCAAGAGGTATCCGGTGTTGTTGTCGGAATACCCTTTATACTCTGCTATTCCGTCCTGAACGCCAAAGTACAGCTTCTCAGAAGATGTCTCCGCGAAGCACAAGGGGTTCATATGACTCCAAGTAGTCGACCTGAAACTCCCATCCTGTAGCGGGAAACGTGTGTCAAAGGCATACACTACACCCAATTGTGGGAAGTTTAGTAACACAAACGCCTGCTGTGGCGAGTAGTGCATACTGATATTCCCTGTCTCTGCCGCGAAGAGAGACTTAATATCGTTGTTGACGTTCTTGGATATATCTCCAATAGGGGCTGACTTCTCTTGGATAGTCCTTGAGAGGCTACGCACACCTGAGTCATCGAGGAAGATTAAGTCTTTACCTGTACTGACTACAGCGTCTCTGCCTACACAACCAATGTTAGAAACAGTGTCTGACAACGTCATGTTAGCAGGGCTGCCTGCGCCTTCGTAGACTAGAATGGAGTGGCGACCGAAGATGATCAGGAATCCATTGTGTGCCGCAAGAGCGGTGATAGTGTCATACCCTGTAGGCCAAAAGTTAGTGATGTCTAAAGACCCTGTTGAGCCTCCTGACCAATGAGTGCCGTCTAACAGGTCTGACCAATAGATCGTAGACTTATCATCATCAAAGTCTGCTGCCCACATGCGACCAAACGCAGCAATAGCTACATGCCCTTCAGGAGGTGTGCCTGAAGAGTGAGGATGATCAGACATAGCAACTAAAGCGCCTGTGTGGTCTGCGTACACCAAAGGCTCATGTCCACGTTGGAAGAAGTACATATGGTCATTGAAGTTGACCATCTTCCAATTGCTTTCTGTAATGGTGTAGGCCGCAGGAGTCTCGTCCACCATCGTGGTAGTGCCTGAGAATATCTTGTTGTTGCCTGCGGAGAAAAACGTAATGTCTCCATCCTGAGCAACAAACTCACCCATAGACTCTATGCCGTCAGACGACCCTAGAAGGTCGTTGCCATTCAGGATTTCATAACCCTTCCTCGCGGCAACACGACCTTCCTTATCAATGACACAGTTGTCCGCGACCGCAGAGAAACTTGCGTCCTGCGCCAAGGGTGCGTCTTGGGTGTTTATCCCCGCGAATCCCGGTGCAGTAATGGTAATGCTTTGTAGCTGTTGAGCCATCTAAACCACCATAAATGTTGTTTCGTCAGGGTAACGGTTAGCGTCAATAGCTATCGCGTCAGATAAGGCCGTAGAAGCAATAGCGAACTGCTCTGCTGCTGACTGACCTCCCGTCTCTCCTCTCTCCCTCAGAGCCATAGCGAAGGCCATTTGGACTACAGGGTTGTGAGGTACGTTGATCTTTGTAGCGTCTGCCGTAATCAAGCCTTGAGGTTTAGCCATGTCAAACCGCAGGTTGTATATACCGTCAGGCTGTGGGTAGACCTTAACCTTGAGGTCGTCATTCGCATCTACTCCCGTGATGGTGTAGGTAGACGGCGAACCCGAGGTAACGTCTTGATTGAAGTATACATTATTAAAGAATGACTTGGTTTCTAGCTTCATCATCCTATTAGCTGAGTCGTTGATTACATCCTTCAGCACGGCCTCTTGGCCTGAGCCTGTTAGTGAATACTCCGCTGTGCCATTAACAGTATCAAAGGTCACTGTGTCGCGAAGGGCTGACCAATTAAAAGAGTTTTCTACTATCCTCTTTGCGTCATTAACAAAGTCTCCGACCAATGCGGAGTAGTCAGACTCAAGGGCTGTGTCTACTTGGTCTTCTCGTAACCGCCGAAGCACACTGTTAATAGCTTCTAAATATGTCATCGTCTGCCTCCTGCGGCACGAAGGAATCTTTCAAACATTCCAAGTTGTACGTTATCAAGCTCTGTAAACTGAGGCTCGAATAAAATTGATTCTGTTAACGGAGCGCCTTGAATAGCAGTAAATAATCCTATAACTCCGTCTTTGCCGTCTTTCCCATCGCGACCGTCTCTTCCGTCTAGACCATCACGACCGTCATTACCATCTCTTCCGTCATTGCCGTCTAGGCCATCATCACCATCACGGCCATCTAATCCATCACGACCGTCTAGGCCATCTAATCCATCACGACCGTCTAGGCCATCCTTGCCATCATCACCATCCTTGCCATCATCGCCATCATCACCATCATCGCCATCATCGCCATCATCACCGTCATCACCTTTGTCCCCTTTGTCCCCTTTGTCCCCTTTGTCCCCTTTGTCTCCTACAATAATTGATTTGTCGCCATCATCACCGCCATCATCACCGTCATCATCTACAATTGTGTCATCTACAATTGTGTCATCTACAATTGTGTCATCTACAATTGTGTCATCTTCAGCTTCATCATCTTCATCATCAGAATTGTCATCGCCGTTAGTAATAACAGCTTTATCATCACCGTTTGTAACCACCGTATCGCCATCTGTTTGAAATGGCCCATAAATCTTAGAGTTGATTACAGCATCAACTAAGCTGCCTCCGGTAATAGTGATGTTTAACAAATCACCTGTAGAGCCTGTGTCTTTAGTGTCGTCTGTGTTAGTGCTTGCATCGCCAATCTGCTCAACGCTTGCCTCGCCTGTTACAGGGTCAAACATAATAGATTTAGTATCACCTGTACTTGCCTCGTCTGAATCAAAGTTTTTCACAGTAGAAGCATCTAGTGTTTCCCCTGTGTAGATTCTATTGCCACTGTCATCAAACGGAGTGAAATGAAACACATCAGCATCTGCGTCATAAATATACTGATACTTACCAACAATCCTGTCGTCAGTTACAATGTCGCCTACTGAATATGCCCCTGAAGACTCTGCCGCTAATTCTTCTGCGGTTTTATCTGTATCTCCTGTAAGGTCTGTGTCTGCTGCTACAGTGCTTTCAAGAGATGAGTCTGCTGCGCTAGATGCTGCTGCATCTGATGCTGCGTCCGCTGTTGCTTGAGATGCTGCGTCCGCTGCTGCTGCATCTGCTGCTGCTTGAGATGCTGCTGCATCTGAATCTTCTGCGCTTGAGGAGCTTTCTGTCGTGTTATTAAAGAAAGGTATAAAAGGAGCAAACCCTCCTGAGTTTATAATACCGTTATAAATTTGACGCTCACTTGCCGTCATTTCTTCCACGGGCTTGTTCATTAGGTTTTCTAATGTATTAAATCCTTCTTGAACCCGCGCTTCTAAACCTAATTGACCGCCTGCCACAGCGTCAGCAGCAGTAGGTAAACCCTGCAATCCTTGTTGAATAGCAGAGTCAATTGCGCCTGTTAGAGCCTCTCTGTTAAATGCGTCAGCACTGCCCCCGCCATAATCAGCTAAACCGCCAAGGCCAAACTCAAAGTTAAAAGGATCAGGCGCTTCTCCAAACAAGCCTCTCATTGGATCATCTGACATTACTCGTCCTCGTCTACTAACAGGTTGTAAGATAGTGCAGACTTATATGTCTCCATCAAACCTATCAGGATTATGGGGCTAACCCCTTTCTCTATTTGTGACTCGACCCATGTGCCGAGTTCTTCCATTGCGTCTTCTATCAACTTTTCTGACTTTGTTTCGGGAAACTCTACTATCATGGGCATACATCCGGTAACAGTATTCCTGTTGTTGCTAAGAGTATTGTCCTTCCCGCCTTTCTAATGTGTGTAACAGGCGGCGTACAATAGATTTTAAAATCCTCAACCAACCCCTTACTAATATCACCTCGGTCATACCCGTCTGAGAGGTTGTCTGTGATGGCGCAGCTCTGCAATGCTAAGGTGCATATCATTAACAATCTGCTCATAGCCCTGCATTGAATGATCTGAGATAGCATCGCCTAGTCCAAAGTCATTGCTAACGTAACCTTGAGGGGGGTTAAAGAACACCTGTCCCCAATTGTCAAAGTATACTAAGTCTTGGTTTGCGTCAGGCTTGTACCCTATCTTGGGGATACGAGTCACAACGTCACTACCTGAGACGTAAGAGACTTGAACAGCGTGGTTCATTTGTTTCTTAGAGCCTCGAAGAAAAACCCTTGGCTTGCCAAAGGTAATCATTGTAAGGTCAGTAAAGTCTCTACACGCCCATGCTGACAACTCAGCCAACGCTCCACCAAGAGAGTGTCCTGTAATGACGGTCTTCTTGTGAGGGTTAAGTAAGCGTTTGATTCTCTTCCATACAGACTTGTGCGCCAGGGCAAAGCCACCATGCGTCCATCGCCTGTTGTAGTACGCGGGGAAGGCAGACAGATTAAACAGCCAATCCCCTAAAGAGTTAGTGCCGCGAAAGACAACGTAGTCACACTCAGGCGTACACTTAACG
>Ga0208667_1000113_pt1 | contig 36067 bp, 53 predicted proteins | sample 11BtaG_FD_184085 | JGI IMG/M metagenome (GOLD analysis project Ga0208667, IMG submission 184085) | Marine viral communities from the Subarctic Pacific Ocean - 11B_ETSP_OMZ_AT15265_CsCl metaG (SPAdes) (version 2) | ecosystem: Environmental > Aquatic > Marine > Oceanic | place: Pacific Ocean... | reverse complement strand
CATTATAAACTATTGAAAATCCTACATTATTTGTAGTTGTTCCCATAAATAAATCAGGTTGTGTAGAATTAAATATATGCAATCCATCTGCTGAAGGACTACTCGTTCCAATTCCAACCTTGCCAAAATAATCAAATGTTGCTATATGGTTTCCACCAGTAACACTTCTAAACTCTAAATTATTGGTGCTTGGATATATGCCATATACATTTCCACCTGATTTTTGCAGAGAAATACCATCAGTATAATTACCTGCTGTTCCACCACCGATGGATAGTTTTGCTGAAGGACTACTCGTTCCAATTCCAACGTTGCCTGAAGAATCAATACGCATTCTTTCTGTGCCATCTGAAAAACTACTTGCTCCTGAACGATAAACCAAATCATTACTTCCTGTTGGAAATCCTAGAATACCTGAATTTCTTACTCCTGAAACTGCCCAATGTACAAAAGGACTATAAGAATCTGAAGGAGCAAAAATTTGTAATGAGCTATCTGCACTAACATCTTGTACTCTAACATCTCCTGCTATTTGTAATTTTACACTAGGACTACTCGTTCCAATTCCAACATTGCCTGAAGAATCAATACGCATTCTTTCTGAGCCTGCTGTAGAGAATCCTAAAGTGTCTCCACCATGAAATAATCCTGTATTTGTATCTCCTTCAAAAATTAAACTAGGAGCAGAAGCAGTTCCACCGCTTTTTATGTCTACGACACCTGAAGAATCAATACGCATGGCTTCACCTGAACCAAAAGTATTATTATTTACATTAAATTGTAATCCTTTACCAGAACCGCCTTGCACAACTGCTAAGTCTGATTTAAAACCAAACATAGAACGACTTCCTGCTACGCCTATTGTTGTTTCTGCGTTTGCATCTCCTACTGTTAATTCATGGTCAGGACTACTCGTTCCAATTCCAACATTGCCTGAGGTATCTATACGCATAGATTCGGACCAAGTAATATCATTACCTGCTGTTCCTGATGCAGCTTGTCTAAATATAGTAGTTCCATCTGCAAATAACATTTGTGCTGCTCTTACATCTTTTACATATTCCCAACTACTATCACTTCTAAATATAGCGTTGTTACTAAAGAAACTTTCATTACTGTCATTTAATCCTTGAACAACAGTTGTTTCTCCAATACTTACTAAAGGATAGCCTGTATTTGCATCTGAGGGTGGACTTCCTGAAATACCAACTGCTGTACCTGATATGTCTACACCTGTTGAGGTTGTACTAAGAACTGTTGTACCTAAATGTTTTAAGGCAACAGTTCCACCATTACCACCATCGGTACAAGTTAAATAGTCATAACCGTCTGAATCTTGTAATTGTAAGTTTGTTCCTCTAACTAAAAGACTTCCAGTTCCACCTTCTTGTATTCTTGAATTAGAACCATCATGATAAATCTGTAAATCTGAACCTGCTCCAAAGATTGCTTTGTCGTTATCTCCAAAGTTTATATCAGCACTTGTTGTTAAACCATCTGTTGTTATTACGCCTGTTACGTCTATTCCTGTTGAGGTTGTGGCTAGTTTTTGTGAGCCATTAAAAAATATTCTAACTGCATCGCCATCTATAAGGTTTAACAAATTATGACTACCAGCAACATTAAAGAAATTTATATTATCACCAAATACCTGTAAGTCTCCTGTGCCAAGTTCTTTAATATTACTATTAGTACCATCACTATAAATCTGTAAATCTGAACCAGCTCCAAAGATAGCTTTTGCATCGTCAGCAAAAGTTGCATTACCTGCGTGAGCTGTTGTAGATGCAAAGTCTACAGCACCATCAATATCTACTACGTCTAAGTTAGTAGTACCGTCTACGTCTATATCACCTGAGATGTCTAGTGAAGCTACTACAGCAGTACCTGTAAGTGTAGGAGCAGTTAGTGATTTGTTTGTAAGAGTTTGTGAGCCTGTAAGTGTAGCAACTGTACTATCAATTGCAAGAGTAACTGCATTACCTGTTGCAGAACTATCAAGACCTGTACCACCTGATACAGTTAATGTTTCACTATCTAAGTCTATTGCAATAGTTCCACTGTCTGTAGTAATGTCTAAGTCTTCTGCAGTAATTTGTGTATCTACATAAGCTTTAATAGATTGTTGAGATGCAATACCTGTAGCACTGTTTGAAGACATGTCATCTTCATCAAGAAAAGCTTTACCATCAAGTATGTTTAACTCTGCTGCAGTAGATGTTACTCCGTCTAATATGTTTAATTCTGCTGTAGTTGCTGTAACTCCATCAAGTAAGTTTATCTCTGCTGCTGTACTTGTAACACCATCAAGGATATTAAGTTCTGCAGCAGTACTTGTAACTGTTGTACCATTTATAGATAATGCATCTGTTTCAAGTGTACCATCAACGTCTACGTTGCCTGATACGTCTAAAGAACCTGCATCAAGTTCTCCGGAGATAGTAATGTTTCTACCACCTGTAATGTCTTTGTTAGCATCTGTAATAATCGCTTTACTTGCTATAACAGTTCCGTTAGTTATACCATCTATAAGATTAATGTCTGCTGCACTCGCTGTAACGCCATCAAGGATATTAAGTTCTGCAACTGTTGAAGTAATACCATCAAGGGTATTTATTTCAGCAGCAGTAGCTGTTACGCCGTCTAGTATGTTAAGTTCTGCAGTTGTAGAAGTTACACCGTCTAACAAGTTAATTTCTGCAGCAGTTGCAGTAACTCCATCTAAAATATTAAGCTCTGCAGTTGTACTTGTAACTCCGTCTAAAATGTTTAACTCGGCTGCTGTGGATGTTACTCCATCTAATATGTTTAGTTCAGCAGCAGTTGAGGTAATTGCTGTACCATTAAAGTTTATAGCATCTAAATAAGCTACGCCATCAATATAAATATCTTTCCATTGTTGTGAAGAACTACCTAAGTCATAACTGTCATCATCATCAGGTATAATGTTTGAGTCTACATCAGCACCAAAGACTACGTTATCAGTAGCTGCATCACCCATAGTGATTGTACCACCATTAAAAGTTGTAGTACCTGTAACTGTTAGATTACCACCTACTGCAACATTACCAGTTGTAGTAATGGTATCTGTATATGTATCTTTGAATCTTAAACTTGTTGTACCTAAATCTATATCACTATCTGTAACAGGTACTATAGCTCCATCTGCAATATATAATTGTTGTACAGGTGCTGAAGATACTTCTACATAAAATTCTATATAATTATTTGTAGTATCTATTAATACTTTATTGTTTGGAGAAGTTTCACCAGCATCTCCAATTAGACCTATTACTGGTCCTTCATTTGCTGTACCATCATGCTTATGTCCACTTGTATTACCAAATGCATTTAAAAGTTGATTAAACTCATTATTAAATAAAGCAGCAGTAATTGTATCTCCGTCTGCAAATGTACTTTGTCTTGTATAACCTGCCATTCTTTTTATCTCCTACCTGATGGTATGTAATCTACATATAATCCATTTATTGTGTATGGTGCGTTTGTATCGTTTGTTAAAATTCTAAAGCTATTAGAGTAACCACTACCTTGTAATGCTAATCTAACTAAAGGTTGTTCTGCTGCTCCAAATTTTGCAGTACCAAATAAAGCACTACCAAATATAGAAGGAGCCGGTACAGAATCTAATACGTAATCTTCTGGTTGTGGTGTTTCGTTACTGTCGTAATCAAACCTAACTCTTAATGTAGGTTGAACTTCATTTTCTGGACCTATAGAAAGTTTAATATAATGTAAAGTTTTTAAAGTTCCAAAGTCACCATAATCATAATTAGGTGTTTCATATCTTGCATCTACTGCAGCACCATCAAAATTGTCACCAGTATCATGAGTATATACATAACCATTTGTATCACCATGAAAGAATTTTTCTATACCGTTATTATTAAATCCAGAATTAATTGCTGTAACTTCTATTCCTAACGTCTCAGACCATTCAAAACCATTAGGTCTTAATGTACCTATTATACCTTTTTGTGAAGCATTTGTCAAGTCTGTATCAGTATAAAATAATCTATACTGTGATTTATCTCTTAAAACAACACTATTTATTATATATTCATTGACATTTTCTGCCAGTTCTGTTATAATAGGCTGTATTGCTTTAGTAACTGTTCCTAACTCAACGTCACCAATCCTTGATGTACCTGCTACTGTTCTTAATCCGTCTGGTGCTAAGAATATTAAATCACCAGCAATCTCTTGTATGCTATATCCGCTTAAACACCCTACGTTTTCAGTAATAGGGTCTATACGAATATTAGCACTATCATTTATGTTTATTAATTTATGTATGCTGTTTTCAGCAAAAACTATTAAGTCTGTTCTGAAACCTTTAATGCCTTGTATCTTATCAGATATTTGAACTGAACCTGCACCAGTACCTGTAAAATTATTAGGGTCATTATAAACACTGTAATAAACATTGTTTAAATTATCTCCTACCCCTGCTGCAATTAAATGATGGTCATGAATAGTAATATACTTTACACCATTCGTACCATCTACTGTAATTTCTTCTGTAAAAAATGTTCTAGTATTTAAGGCTCCTGTGCCTTCCATTCTAAAACCCCAAAGCTTATTAGCTCCATCTGCTATAATTACTTCACCATAATCAAATGTTGCACCTTCAAAAAGTACAAACTGACATTGACCTTGATTAGTTCTAGCAGTAACTGATTTACCTGTAAAGGTTGAGTAGTTATCTCCACCACCTGCAGATAGTTTATTTATTTCTATCCACGTAGCACCATCGTTACTAAAATAAATATTTGTACCGGCAGTTACTATAACACCGTCTGCATATGGAAAAACTCCTAATATATTAGTTATTCCACCTGTAGGCTGTGTAGCTGTAACATCACCAACTTTATATTTAGTAAAACCATTGATACGTCTATATCCTCCAGCAGTAGAAGTTTCAAAGTTTTGTAAAACTGTAGCTACTCCGGGGGTACGTAATAAATCTATAGAGTTAGATGATTTATTTAAACCACCTGCACATGCTACTGTAAAAGGTTGTGAACGTGCCATAATTTAAAAGTATCTTCTATCGTCTGTCATATACTTTGGCGTTGGATTCATGAGATTAGACTTCATGTACTTTAATCCTTTTTTATAATCATCCAATGCAAAAGAAGCTTGTTGTGGGCTTTCTTTAAATTGCCAGACATAATATCTCATTCTAGATGTTACAATATTACTGTATTGCTCTGGTAAAACCATTGTGTCATCGTAAGCTGATAAAGCAGTGGGTCTTACGAAAGCATAAAAGTGTATATTGTAAACTTTATCAGGAATAGGACTTAGTCCAAACTTCCTGTTATCTGGAGACTTAATTACAAATTTAGGTTCTCCATAATTTTGTGAGTTAGCATCATCTTCATTTTCACTATCTCTGTAGTATCTTTTCCAATCATCAAGTGTAAGAAATCTTAATCCTTTAGAAATGTAAGGAGCTGTTTCTCCACTTACATTGATTGTAGTTACATAAAAATCATCCCAATCTATTGAAGCATAATCTGTAGTAATACTAGAACTATCAGACTTTAAAGTGTACCATCTTTGTCCTGCTACTGAAGCAACAGTTACGTTGCCATAAAAAGGGTCAGTGCTTCCACTAACTCCAGCAGAAAAAAAAGGTAATTGAGGTTCTTGATTAGCTATATCAAATATAGATTTATTTACAGTATCTTTTACAAACTTTTGAATACCTGTAGCATTACCAAAGTTTGCAGCAGTCAATGGAACTTCATTGAGTTCTCTTAATACTTCGTTAGTTAAATCTAGATATGTAGTAGCCATTATTTTTTATGTACCTTTTGAATTTCAAAATTAGCTGTTAAACTTGCACCTTTATGTTTAACAAACTTACCTGAATGTTTCATTAATTTATAGGTTTTACCGGACTTCATCCAGTGATAACCTTTGGGTGCTTTAACTTTCATATTAACAGGGTTTAGCTTTTGACATTCCACCGTCTTTATACATAGTTCTTTTAGCTTTACCGCCACCCATCATTTTTTTCTTTTTCATTTCTCCACCATACATCATTTTTTCACGTCTAGCAGATTTGTTACCCATATCGTTTTTGTAGTCACCTTTTTTCATTTTATTCTCCATTTAAAAAAGGAGGAGTCCTAAGACTCCCCCAAATGATTATTCTTAATCAATACCGTAGAAAGCAGTTACTAATGCTTCAGGTCTAAGAACTTTAGCTCCATAGACATGAAGACCTCTCACGATGTCACCAAAAGAACTAGGGTCTCTTATGACTTCTGTTGAAAGGATTGTGTTAGCAGTTGCAGTAGATGAGATATGACCACCTAAACATTTACCAGCAGCATTAGATGTTGCAGCAATGTTGTTAGATTTGTACATATCAAATCCTCTTAGTTTTCCACTTGATACTAAACCGTTTCTAATTGAACCTTGACCTGCGTTGAAGTCTACAGATAACAATTTAGAAGAAGCTTGACCTAGAACTTCGTAGAAGTCAGGACCAGCAACGAACCATCTTCCTTCTTCAGGAACATTTTGCTCGTCTAATAGTCTTGCCATTCTAGCCATAACGTCTATTGGGTCATGCTCGTTAGTACCAAAACCAATGTCCAAGTTACCAGTACCGTCAAAAGTTCCAGCAGCTAAGTCAGTAGCATTGTCACTACCTAACACGTGGTCAGGTGATGAACTTGAAACTCCTGAGAACATAGTTGCGATAACAGCAGCATCATATGAATCTCTTAAAGCATAAGCAGCAGATGAACTCGCTACTTCTTTAAAGTTTACATGTGACATATTTGTTTCAATATCATCTACGATGAATTTGAAAGCTTTAGCACTGTCAACAACTAATGTTAGTTCTTGGTCAGTTAGTTTAGTTGCAGTAGTGTCGCTACCTCTGGTATAATCAGAGACAGAGATTACTGGTTCTTTGATGATTTTTACTGAGTCTCCATAGGCTGAAATTTCACCGGCATAGTCGGTGTTTGTAATAGCTTCTACAACCGAAGATTTTCTAAAGAAGTTTAAAACCTTTTTAGAGTAAACGGAAGGTAGAAAGAAACTATTAGTTTGTCCAGCTACGGAGTTAGCAAAGTTAGCATCAGTATCTGTTGAAGGTTCAAAATATTGAGCCATGATACATTCTCCTTGTAGTTAATATAGTTTATTTTACGATTCTGCCTTCTTGCATTGCATCTGATATTTCTTGTTCGTATTTATCAAATTCAGCAACACTCATGGCAGCAATCTCCTTTTCAGACCAAATCTTTTGTTGTTTAGGTTCTACGCTTGTTGTTTTTGTAGAAACCATATCAGCAGCAGATTTTCTAGTCCGTTTAGAAGATGACTTAATCTTCGTAGGTTCAATACCAAAATCTTTTTTAAACAAATCTAAAGCACGTGAAGCTAGGTCAGCATCGTTAGCATTTGAGTATATCCAATTTTGAATAGACTGTGGCTGCTCTTTTGCCCAACCATGGAAATCTTCACTGTTTCTGATGTCTTCAAAATCAGGATGTTTTTCCATTAACCTTTTTTCTGCATCTTGTCGTACTAACTGTTGTTCTCTTTCTTGGAGTTTACTAAGGCGTTCTTCTAGAACTTTTGCTTTAGTCTCCGATTGTAGATGAGCAACTGTTTCTACAACTTCGTAAACATCAGGATATTGATTCTTAAATTCTTCAAGTTCTTCTGCAGATTTAGGAGCTTTATATTCGGTTCTATTTTTAGTAGCTTCGTCTATAAGTTCTTGTTCTCTACTTTTAAACTCATTAAGTTTACTATCGTAATGTTTTTTTAAATCATCATATCTTTTTTTATAATCTGGTCTCTTATAAGGTACATCCTTTTTAGATTCCAGTTCTTTAGTATTTACACTTCCTTCATCATTTATTTCAGTAACATCGTCACTTTTAAATAACTTGTTTGAAGGCTCTTCAAAATACAAAGATTCTGATGATACAAAAGGTTTATCTTCTGTGTGCCATTCTTTTTTTGCATTATAAGGATTTGGCGTATCCTCTGCTTGGACTTTATTAGTCATTTTCTTTCTCCTTACTCAGGGCTTCGTTTAACAAGGTAGCTGCGGGTGTCGACTGTGCAGGGCTTGTTCTTGTAAAGGTAGCCTTTCGGGTTAATATTTAGTAAGGTGCCAAATATCTTTGGGTAGCCTTACCATAAATTATTTAGCTTCTAACGTAATCAGATGAACCTTGAACCATTCTTTTTTTAAGTTCGTCTTCAGCAATTTCATCTTCTTGCATGACTCCTGAACTTAATAAAGATTGTGGTTTTTCTTCTTGTGACATTCCGCCTTCAGCTAAACCTTGTCTTTCATCTGCTTTCATTTCTGCATCTTTCATCATACGCATCAATTCATCAGCTCCGATTTCTTCTACAGCTTTTGCAGTAAAGACAAATTCTCCATCAGATAACCTAGCAGGTATACTGTCAGAGACTCCTGAACCCGGACCTTCAACAGGACCGGACCCAGCAAATTCTTGAGCAACATCTATGACTTTATCAAATATCATAGCAAGTTCCTCATCTTGTTCTAGTTTGGACATAAGCATATCTTCTTCTTTTTCTGTTAATGCTTCATCCATTATAAATCTTGTGTAGTTATTTTCCATGGCATTATCGTTTAACATACCACCATCTTCATAACCCATTCTTTCAACAACTTCAGGTGCTTCTTTTCTAAGAGCTTCTATACCGGGACCACCGTCTTGATACATAACTCTATCGTCATCAAGTAATCCACCTTTTTTCTTTTCTTGTCTAAAAAATAATCCACTTATACCACCAGCATTAGTATTATATTCTTTTTCTTCTGCCTCTTCTTCTGTTTCACCTACTAAATTTAAAGGAGCTGATTTTTTTACTTTTTTAAAGAGTTTTTTAAGAATACCTCCAAAAAATAATTTTTGTCTGTCGTCCATAATAATTCCACCCTCTGCAAAGTCTCCTCTAGCTACAGCTTCGTCTAACATTTTATCAATTTCATCTGCTGTAGGAGGAGTTAATTCTTTTAACCTTGGGTCTTCTTTTTTAGTTTTTGTAGGTTTTTTATCAAATATTAAACCAGAATAAGCTCTAGTAAATTCTTGTACATCTTTTTCAGAATATCCAGCTTGTTTTAACATTTGATTAGCTTGAGCAATAGTTATATCACCTTCATCTAACATTTTAATAGCATCATCAAAATCAAAATATTGAGTATTATCAACTGCATCAATTTGTTTAGTCATTCGTTTAGAATGTTTTTTATTTAGTTTAGTAACAAGTTTTGTTAAAGATTTTGCTGCTCCACCAATACTATATTTTTCTCTATCATCTAAAAGCATTATTTCTCCTTGGCTTTTCCTATATTTAAAGCAAACCAATCAATTATTTTGTAAGCTTTACCTACTAAGTTATCGTCAACTGGTGTAGGTGTTAAAGCAGCAACCATTGAACAGATTGAAACTATCCATGGAACTACTCCAACTATTTTTAAAATTGTGTCTAATAAATCTAACATACTATTTCTCCTCTTTTCTAGTAATTGCTTCTTTAACCTGTAGGTCCAACTGCTCTAGGCGTACCAGTAAATTCACTTTCCCCTGCAACCGGTACATTTCCTGTTCCGATGTTGCCACCACCAGTGCCTGTAACTCCAAGTTCTTGAGGTTGTTCAGGTGTTCCTTGAATCCCTCCCATAGTTCCGGGTTGCCCGTCAGTAGGTTGAGCCTCCTCGCCAATCGTTTGTCCAGCATTTTGCATTCCTATTATTTGTGCCATTATAGCTGCTTCTTCAGGGTCATTGAGTATTTCATCAGGGTCTAAGTCTAAGCTATAAGCAAGTTCGCTAACCAATTTAGAAATCTTAACAAATGGTGCAATAGCAGGACTTTGTGCAGTCTGTAAGAACATAGTAAGTCTTTGACTTCTTACTTCTTTCTGCATCAAGCTATTTGTACCAGTAGCTTTAACTTCTAAATCACCTTTAACATCCAAATCATCCTCTAAGAATTGCATGTTCCACTGAAAATAAGCTTCTCCAAGTGGCTTCAATAAAAAGTCATCAAGATTTTTAATGACTGTTTTAATATTTAAACTTGATGCTCCAAGCAACATGGACATGCCTGAAGCAGTCCTTGTCATACTTTGAACACCTGTCTGTCCGTGTGAATAACTAGGTATACCTGTTTGTTCGTCTGCAAGTTGTCTAAACTTATCAAACATCATCATGTTTTCTGGTGCTGTATTAGGAAACTTTAAACCATGTATAGCTTGTCCCGGCATACCAGCTTGTCTTCTAAATATTTTACCCGGATATATTTCCATTGATTGTCCACCAACTAAAGCAGACTCATCTACATCAAACACCAAAGAACCTGCCATTGCTAAATTGTCTATTGCCATTCTAGCATGACCGTTCATAATTTGTTGACTGTCATCCATATTTTCTGCTACACCAATACCAAAGAAGTTATAAGGATTTCTTTCGTATGGGAACGAATGATATGGTATTCTATATGGAGTAAATGGATTTATTACAGCTCTTAAGAGTTGGTCTCCGCATATCCATACGTTTACTTGAACTTCATCTAAATCATCTATATCGTCATTAAGTTCAATACCTACTTCTCTAGCGTATTCTGCATCCATGATTCCCCAATACTCAATAACTTCAAAGCTATTATCGTAAGATTCATCAGCTCTTGCATCGTCTTTTAGAGAAGATTCAAAATCTTTTTCAACATAATTAGGACCTAATTGAATAGTTGTTCGTATTGCATCTTCATCAAAGTAAGGCATGTTACGTAGTTGCCTTAGTTGACTTCTATTCATTTTATGTCTATGGATAACGTATTCACATTCTTCCATATTAGTTGCACTTGGGTCTGGATAAAAATCCCAACAACTTACAAACTCTATTCTTGGTACTCTAACTTCTAATGGGTTATAAGTTCTTTCGCCTTCTTCGTTTGTGTCCCACTTATGAAGTTTTTTATTAAAGTTAAATGGTCCTTTTACAATCCCTGTACCAAGTAGAGCAGATTCTAAAAGAGCATTTCTTAATTCTGAGTTACCGTTTGATTCTTCAATCTGGTCATGGATAAGTTTTTCCATTCTTCTTGCAGCTCTTTGTGCAGGAGATAACTCAAGTTTTTGTGGGTCAGCACTAACACCGTCTTTTAGTATACCAAGGTCTTGTGCTTGGTTTTCAATACTATCTTCAAAAATACCATTATAAAAAGTAGCACCGGGTTTTAAAGTTTTACCATCTCCTTTATAACCAAAGTCATAAGGATTTCTGTTAGCTCCTTCTCTATTACCAATATCATCTGGTAACTCTTCAGGCATTGAAGTTTCAATACTAGGAGTAGGATTTGAAATATCTAAATGTGCGTAGTCTGTTTCACCTTCAGGTATTTTAGTTTCAGCAATTCCTATTGGAAATTTACCGGTACCAAAGATAACATCAACAAGTTGACCAAAAGCAGCAAGTACTTTTGTTTTAGTTATTTTAACAAATATTCTAGATTTTTCAGAGTCTCTAAACTTTAAACCTTTAGAATATAAACCTCTATAGTTTTCGTAAGCTTGTAACCATCTTCTTTCATCAGTTTCTCTAGCATCTTCTGCTTGAGCATACCGACCTTTAATAATACCAATAAGATTTCTACGTTGGTCATCAGGTAATGTTAAGTTTTTACCTGACTCACCTTCTACTTCTTCGTAGATGTAATCAGCATTTAAAAATGTATTATCTTGTTCTGCCATCTATTAATATCCAAATGTAGAATCTACTGGTTTGTACATCTCACGTTTTAAACCTCTAATCCTTTCTAATGGGCTTTCCATTCTTGGTCTACTCATTATCATATAACGCAATGCATCATATGCGTGGTCTGAAGCATGTGTATCTACATCTTCAGGATTAGTTTTAGATAACGGTATAGACTGTAGTTCTCTTATTAAGTTCGGACATGTATTAAATATCTGTAACTTAGGTCTACCGTTTTCTCTAACCTTTAAATACTCGTGTATTTGTATTTTACCTTGTATTCTGTTTTTATCGGCTCGTCTTAATTTATGACCAGCTCTTACTAAACTTTCTCCTACAGTTGGACCAGTTGTACCTGTATTTGCCCAAGCTGCAGTATCTAAGACCCCACTTACCGAAAAAGGGTCTTCTGTTTCCATATCTGTTATTATACTAGCTAATTCCTCACCTGTCAAGCCTTTTTTGTATAATTCTCTATAAATTATCAAAGTATTGTCATTCATGTCCATTATTCCCCATAAACAACAACTTTCTGAAGCATAACCATAGTCAATACCTTTTACTCTTTCCCAGTGTACAGGAAGGGCAAAAGGAGTAATAACATGTACTTTAGGGTCAAATTCTGTAAATGCTGCACCTTCTGCAACATCCCAATTACCTTCTAAAAGCTGTTGTCTTTGAGTAGGTGGTAAAGATTTAAGCATTTGTTCATATACGCCATCTTCAGACAAATAAGGGTTATCTGCTAGTTTAGCAGGAATAAACTTTCTTGTAAGACCATCATTACCTATAAAACTTTTATTAGACTCATGCGGTTCTATGTATCTATTTTTAACCCAATGTGACCCAACACCACCGGGGTTAGCAGTACAACGTAAGTAAGTTTTTATTTCTGGGTCAGTTGTACGTAACCTTGAAGCAAGGTAGTTCCAACTAAACTCGGTAGGTAAATGCGTTATTTCATCAAAACCTATCCAACTATAAGCTTGTCCTTGATACCTGTATACGTCTGCATCTCTTTCAAGGAATCCAAATTCTACTTTGGCTCCACTAGGAAAGTTCCAAAGCTTTTCAACCTCACGAAACTTAGCACCGGGAAATGCTTGGGGATATAGTTCACGAGACTTATCAATCATCTCTCTAAGCTCTGGCATAGAACGTCTTAGTATTAAGGCTCTGTGGTCTTTTTTATGTGCATATCGTAGTGGGTCAACCAACATTGCATAGGATTTACCACCACCAGCAGCACCACCATAAAGTACATCTTTTTCATCAGCAGCAAGAAAGTCTGTCTGTGGACCTTCGTTTGGATGAAAAATAACTTTAGAATCTTTAAGTACTTCTTGTACGCTAGGTGTAACTTGTTCTAATTCTTCAGTAGTAACTATATTATCTGTAGTTTTTTCTGTAGCCTTTTTAATTACTTTTTCTTCTGTTTTAATCTTTGATTCTTTGTAGGCTAGTTTCTTTTTAGCTTTAGCTAGTTCTTTTTTATCTCTAGCTAGTTTTTGTTTTCGTTTGGTCTCTTTAGAGTATTGATATTTAGTATTAGGGGGTATGTAAGTATTTTTTATTATTTTAGATAGACCTACATGGGTTAGTTTTCTACCTGTTTCTTCTGTTATAAGCTCCGCAGCTTTTCGTAAAGAATACTCTTCATTTACAACAGAATCTATATATTTTTTTAGGGTTTTTAATTCTGATTCTATAGGTTCGAGATAACCTTGAATATGACTAAGTTTGTAACCAAAAGGAATAGTTACACTTTTTTTCTTAATATATCCTTCTGGAATAGAGGACATTATCTTTTTTTACCTTTGTGTAAGCCATGACGTGCATGTTGCTTACCTTTACGGGTTGCCTCTCTTTTCTTTTTATTAGCTGCTGCAAGTTTTTTTCTACCTGATGCAGTTGATTTTAATTTTTTAATAGTTTTAGAAGGTGCGTAGACTTCTCCAGTTTCACTAGATTTTTTACCACTAGAGGTTCTCCATTTTTGTTTAGTCCAACGTCTAAGACTTTTTTGGCTTTCTTTCAATGCCATTACTTATAGCCTCCACCTTTGGCTTTATATTCTTTTGCTAAAAGCTGGGCTTTCCGAGCTGACCATTGACCGGCTTTACCACCCTTGGTACCTGCCTTAATCTTCTCGAAAAGCCTCTTACGCATAGTCGGCTTCGTATAGTTACCGGCTTTATTGACTGTTGACTTTTTTTTAGTCGTTGTCTTTTTTCTTGGCATTTTTATTCTCCTTCTTCTTACCGAAGATTTTATCCCAGTTTTCACTAAACTCATCACGAGTTATGTTGCCGGGTTTGCCTTGGTTTCTTCTCATAGAGAGTCTACCATGTTGTTTGTGTAAGGCTTTGAATTTTATTCCTCCGAGATGTGGCATATTACTTTATAAATGTTTTAACAATTTTTTGTAGTCTAGAACACTTCATGAGTTTATGAAACTTTTTAAAGTATTTGTTTACCATTTTACTTTATCTGCCCAATAAGCTGCTGACATTTTACCTCTTTTAATGTTCTTAGCATGTCTAGCTTTAAAAGAACGTCTTTTAGCTTTCATTCTTGCTGATTCACCTGCTTTAGGTTTACCTGCAGTCTTAGCACCTTTTTCACCAAAACGTATAGTTTTTATCTTATCACCTTCTTTAGCAACAACAATATGTGACTTCTTAGGGTGATTAGGAGTTCTTTTAGGTTTGTTATAACCTGATACTCCTGCTCTTTTTAATCTACTATCTTTTTCTTTTGGCATTAATGTACCGTCCTTTCTTTTATTTTTACTTCGTGTTCTAGCTCTTGTATTTCTCCAAGCACTAGTAATCCGTATTGTATTGCTATTCTATTTGCTTCGGCTACTGTTTCTGCTTTGATATAGGGACCTATTGCAGCTCCATCTTCATTAACATGTTCAGTTATCCAAAGTTTCATAGTCTCCATCCTCTGCTGAGATGTCAATAGTTTGTTTTTCTGGTAATATAAATATACCACCTTGAACATTATGATTAACATCCAGTCTTTCTTTTTTACCTAAACCAACTCTATCAAGTATTGTTTGAGCTGCTTGAAGCTTTACATTAGCTTGTGGTAATGCTTTATCGCTTTCAAGAACCTCAACAAGTTTAAAGGCTGCTAAAGGGGCTTCCCTTGCAAGTACGTCACTGGCTAAATCTACTATTTCCTGTTTAAGTGATTGTATTACTTGGTAGTGATTGCCTGAATACCCTGCAAGTTCCGCTGAAAGTTTTAAATTTCCTTTAGTTTCAATAATGTTATTAAGGAAATTTTGTTGTTTTTCTGTCAGCTTTCTTTTTTGTGTTGTTGGTAAAGACATAACCATATTATATAGTATTATATAGGGTTTGTCAAGCTTTATAAAATATTTTACGAAAGACTTGACAAAAGTGATTCTGAACTATATAATAACATTAGGTGTGCCGGGGTTAAATACATATCCTAGTGGTCATTCTAGACCTATTGAACCCGACCTAACCTGTCAGACCCGACCAAGCCCTTTGAAGTTTCCAATTAAAAATTACCAAAAATGTATAAGAATGTGCATATATATAGGGGAGGGGGTGGGTGGCTCTGGCGTACCCCATAAATCTTCACAAACTCTAAAGAGTTTCACAAGATTAACACCCAAACTCTAAAGAGTTTCCCAAGATTTGACAGATAGGCTTTGTCAAACTCTAAAGAGTTTCCCAAGTTTCCAAGATTTTCTAAGAAAATAAGTCTGTAAATTATAACTCTACAAACTCTAAAGAGTTTACCAAGCTATAACGCATTCTAAAGCCTTTACAGAGCTTTTTAACCTATGGTTAATACCAACCTTCAGCTCATGGAAACAAGTCCTTGTGAAAGCTCTAAAGAGCTTCGTAAACTTGTCAGATTTCATAGGGGCTTGGGCGTTGAAGTCTTTAAAAGACTTTAGAGAGTCTAAAAAAAACCCCTCGAATGAGGGGCTTTTGAGCTAGGTAGCTTCGGAAGGAATTAAGCTATGCTTACAAGTTTCTTGTAGCTTCTCATGGCTTTCAAATCAGCACTAGGCAAAGCCTTCATGCTTAAGATTTTAGCGACTTGACCTTGAGTCAAAGGCTTCGCCTTGTCGTTGAGTCTTGACACAAAGTGTCCATGAATTGTTCCCCATTTGATGTCCTTCGGACAATTCGTAGCTTTCGAGAATTGCTGTGCAATTTTACGTACCATGCCATAGGAAGCTTTAGCTTCAGGAGTTTTAACTTCAAACGTAGTTTGTTGTGTTGTATTTGTCATAATTTTTGTCCTTGCCCTTTAGGGCAGTTATTTCAATCGGTCATTCGATTGCCATTACATAGTAATACGATTTGCAAAACATTGTCAACACATTTTTTATACGTGATTTCTCCTACGCATAATGCCTGTAGAAACAGGCGTAAAATCAGCAACCTCTCAAAATCACTCCAAAAATCACCACAAAACCTATCTAACCTTGCAAAGTCGTTTAAGACTTTGATTTCTCATACGCATATATATACGCACACACGATTACACGTTTCAGAGCTTTTGGTCGGCAGACAGGAGAATGAAACTTTACGCATAAACACACATAAAGTTTTATTTATACATGACCTGTAATCTTTATTTTTATGTGTGCCTTCCTTCTTGACAAGCTCGACAGCAGTCTCTAAGCTAGTTGGGGCAATCAGCAATGTCGCTGACTGCTTCATCACAGGAAATATATTATGGAAAATTTAATGGAAATCTGCTCTGAAACAAGAATGGAAAGACTTCTCAATCCCCAAATGTCTGACCACTATTACACACACTTTCATGGGAAGTATGGCTACCGACCTTACGAAATAAAAGTAGGCAGAAAGTGGGTGTTTATGAAAAATCCAACTCACAAAGTGAGAATGCCATTGGCTAAATTTAAAGTTCATGCGTTTCTGCAATGGAGACGAGATGCCATGACTGATGCTTCATGTAAACAATATAACATCACAGGTAAATATTCCAGACCTAGAGCATGGTGGAAAGACTATGGTTTTACTAGCAATCCTAAACATTTCGATTATGAGCCAAGCAGACTAGCATGGTAAATATTTATTTATACATCACATGTAAAGTATTTTATGTTTATGCTTTACATGTGTGCTTTCACTTGACAAGCCCTACAGCTTTTGCTAATGTTGTTGGGCAATCAACCAACGAGGAACGAGAATGACAAATCCAACGATAAAACAATTAAACTTTAACACAGACGAAATAGAAACAGAGCAGTTGCTTGATATGTTTCAAGATGATGAACAGGCTAAGAAAGAGCATGTAAATATTTTAGACTTTTGTTTAGATTTAGAAGCTAACGAAGTCATTGATGATGAACAATTTAATTTTATGGAGATATAATTATGAAAAAGAAATGTGAAAATCCTAATGGATTACAAAATATGGCAACAATTGTCGACTCTAAAACACGTAAAGCTGTAAAGTTTAATAGCTTGGATAAGGCAAAAGAACACCTTAAATCAAAGGGTTATAGGTTTAGACAAGCCTTTAATTTCAAAGAGGATAGGTCTATGATTTATCAGGGTAGATTTGGTTGGGTTAAACTGTCCGCATCTAAAGATTACTTAAATAAAACATCTATGGAACAGGGAACTGTTTGGAACATAGTCAAAATATAAACATGTAAACTATTTACATACACACTTTCACTTGACAAGCCCTGCTGTTTCTAGTAAGCTGTAGGGCAATCAACAACTAATAGCCTATCAAGGCAAGGAGATATAAATGGATATAAACATACATAATGTAGTGAAAATAGAAGTAAAGCCTAGAACTGACTTGAAAGGCTTTTCAACAAGAGATTTAGTAATACATTCAAGAGAGTATAACTTTGATGTAAATGATTATGTTGAACGTAGATTTACTGTAAATTGTTTTGTTAAAGACAAAGCAACTGCTAAATTAGTTTATAGTAAAGAATAATTTTATGAATGCTGGGGCAATCATTCAAAATTTTAGTGTAAGATGAGCTTACTGTAAAATCCTTAGAAGTGGTCGTAAGATAAAGATTGGAATGAGTGCTAGAACCCATCGTCCAATACACTAAAACAAAGTCCTTGCCCTTGTGTACTCATGATGTTAAACGAGGGTAAGGCATTTAATTTTAACTTAAAGGAGATAAATATGACACACAATGATATAAAAAAAGGTATGAGAGTTCAACTAACACCTATACCTATGATTTCACATGAACCTAGAACTGCTAAAGTTATGGATAACATGAAAGGAATTACAAGAATGGTTCACATTGAGGAAAAGAATGGATACTTTGCAGATATGGGAAGTGTTTATGTTGACGAAATAGAATATGTTTTATATGATAACGATATGCCTGAACCTATTGAACTTTCAGAAGCACATCAAAAGAAATTACAACTAACTAAATTATTTTAAAAGGAGAATATTATGAGCCAAGAGGGAACTTATATCATTGAAGTCGAAAGACATTACGTAGCAACTATTGAAGTTGATGCAGATAGAAAAGCAGAAGCAATTAGATATGCTCATGCTGAAGAAAATCAACACATAGCTAATCACAACGAGGATTACTTTAGAAACTTTCAAGAGTTTGAGCATGAAGCTAAAGTTGTAGGTTTTAAAAGCTATGAAGAACAATATCCTGAGGAGGACTAAAGATGTATATAAGTGGATTTGACGAAGCTTTCCATAGAGAGCTTGATGATAGACTAGATGATGCTATCAATTATAATGGTAAAATATTTGAGCTTACTCTTGATACATTAGATAAAAGAGGAAGTCATGGAAAAATTATTAGATATATTGATGAAGAAGTAAAAACTATAGATGATGTGAAAGAAGTGTTAAAAGCTTTCATACAAGGACTAAACAGGGAGACATAATATGGCTTATCAATTACTAAGTTTTAACAATCCAAAGACTAAGAAAGGTGAAGTAGTAAGTGATTACTTAACTGCTATCATGCATCTTAGTCCAATCAATACTAAGATATGTCCTTATCAAGACATTGCTGGGTGTAAGGAAGCCTGTCTAAATACAGCAGGTAGAGGTGGCATTATAAAGAAAGGTGAGACTACTAATGTCATACAAGAAGCTAGAAAGCGTAAGACTAAATTGTATTTGGAGGACAGAGAAACCTTCATGACTTACCTTATTACAGACGTTATGAAGTTTGTAAGATACTGTGAAAAGAAAGATAAGCTTCCTTGCATAAGACTCAATGGCACTAGTGATATACAATGGGAGACTATCAAGATAGGTGGACAGAATATCTTTGAAATGTTTCCTGATGTTCAGTTCTATGATTACACCAAGATACCTACAAGAAAAGTATCTGATTACAAAAACTATCACTTGACATGGAGCTATTCAGAAGCTAATATGAAGTATGCAAATTGGTTTGACAAGATAGCATACAACATAGCAGTAGTATTCAATGGTGATATGCCTATACATTTCAAAGGCAGAGAGGTAGTCAATGGAGACGAAACAGACTTAAGATTTTTAGACAAGCAGAATGTTATTGTAGGTCTAAAAGCAAAAGGTAAAGCTAGACATGACACGTCAGGCTTTGTAATACAAACTATATAAGGAGATTAATATGTTAAGAATATTTGAAGATAAATATAATGGATTGAAAAGGTTTTATCATTTCAATTTGTTTGGTGTTAAGTTTCGTGTTGCTACAAACACAAGAAGCTTTAACAAATATGGAACTTACGCTACTCAAAGAGGTAGAGTAATTAATATAGGCAGACAATACCTATGTTTTATGAGGAGATAACATGAAACTTAAACAAATACTAGAAATACAAAAAACAATAGAAGGTAAATTACCTGTTGACATGTATGACAAATGGGTGTATTATAGCGACAGCAAACAAGATTGGGTGGACATTTCAGAATTAGATGTTGTTCACATAATTAGAATTATAAGAAAACACATAGGAGAAAAAGATGTCGGAACAGATGAGTGAAATAGAGCCTGATGTAGATATGATAAATCAACAAACATTTGAAAGAATACTTGATGATGTTTTAGAACAAGATAAAGAAGGTTTACTTGAAGAAGATATACAAATTATCTGTGATGTTTATGGCTTACATGCTGATGATGATAGAGATGATATACTTGGATTCATAGCAGAGAATAAATTTTATAATGGAGCAATATATGACACAATATAAAGATGAAGTAGAAAAACGCAGAGAAGAATTAAAAGAAGAACAACTTGACAACGAGGTTAGTTTTATTGAAGTAGTTTTTAAAGATGGTAAATGGGAAAGAGAAACTACAGGATTTAAAAGTGGTAGAAGGATTGTAAAATATAACGATAAAAGGAGGAAAGATACAATAGAATGGCTGTAAAATCAAAAGCATTTAGTCAAGCTCATACATCTGCAACAGGTGTGCGAGGTAAGAAGACTAGTCAGGGTAGAGGTAATGTTGGCTTCTCTACTATGAATAAAAATAGAAAAGCTAACTATAAAAAATATAGAGGGCAAGGAAAATGAAAACTAAAATATTAAAAAGTAAAGTCACTATTGAAATGAACAACGAAGAGTATGATACTATGTTTAAATACATTGATAAACTTCGAAGCATGTTAAATACTTTACATGAGACAAACGATTTATGGTTATCTGATGTTCAAAATTTACACAGTCTTAAATGGGAACTGGTAGAGATGTTAGATGCTGAATGGAATCCAAATACTTATAAATATATAAAGAGAGGTACAAAATAATATGAAACTATTTATGATAAAACTATTGACTGCTATTGCAGTTGTATTAACTATGTATGCTAGTGTAATCTTAGTGCATGAAGATGCTAGTAATAATGCAGAAGATATAATGACATTGAACAGGAAGATAACTTCTTTAGAAGCTACTAACTTAGAACTAGAATCAGAGATAGATAATCTTAAAATGATTATAAAAGGATTTAGAACTGCATTGAACGACAGAGAAATAAATGTAGACTTAAAAGTTAGACAAGCTGTTGATAATAAATTCAAAGAACAAACTGCTACAGGTAATCTTGGAGTATTAACAGGAGACCATGCAGATATCGAGGAGGTAGAATGATAGGCGAACTAATAGGACTTGCATTTGTAATAGGATTTATGCTAGTATCTTTAACAGCAGTTGGATTTATAATAGCAGATAGAAACTATGACAACAAAAGAAAGAACGACTGATTGGTACTTGAAATGGGTTGCAAGTTGTTTTATAATACTAGCAATTTGTTTCAGGTCAGTACAAGGGTTTCAAGAAATAGATTTAATACTAAGTTTTATAGGTTGTTTTATGTGGACTTTAGTAGGTTTATTATGGAACGACAGAGCCTTGATAGTATTAAATGCAGTAGCAACTTTTGTATTACTAACAGGTATAATTAAATTATTTATTTAGGAGGGAACTATGACAGCAAAAGAAATGACAGATGATAACTTTATAAACTTTCAAGATGATTTCTATAATCTTTTAGAAAAGTATGGAGTTGGTAAGATTGATATTGAACACCCACAGTTTAATAGTATTTGCAATCTTAGAAATAAAGTAGTAGAATTTATTGAACAAGAAACGTGGAGTAAGTAATGAACATATTTTATTTTGATGAGTGTCCTGTTGTATCAGCAGAAGCACAGCCTGATAAGATGCTAGTGAAGATGCCACTTGAAACAGCTCAGATGCTATGTACAGCACATAGAGAACTTGATGGTGATGAGTATGCCGATAGTGTAGGACTATACAAAAGAGCTTATTGGAATCATCCATGTACTATTTGGGCTAGAGAATCTAGTAGTAATTACTCATGGTTGTACAGACATTTCTTAGCACTAGGTATGGAATACAACTATAGATATGGTAAGACTCATGCAAGTATTACTAAACTTGAAGAGCCTTTGAGTAAGATGCCTGATAATATTACACATACAAGCATGACACCACTTGCACAGGCTATGCCTAACGAGTACAAAAACAAAGACCCCATAATAGCATACAGGAATTATGTTATACATGAAAAACATTATGCACAATGGAACAAGAACAGAGAACAACCTACATGGTGGAGACTATAATATGTACGAAGGATATAAAAAATTAAACAAAGACGAATACCGAGAGTTTGAAAATTGGATACGAGAAAACAATAAAGAACTATACGAAAACAAAATCGCCTATGAAGTTAGGTGGAATAAAGATGAGTATTATGTAAAATTTTTTGATGAAAGTATTTACACATTGGATGATATAATGCTTGACATCAATGACAACTTAGGGTATAATACACCCAATTAAACAGCCAAAACCAAAAGGAGGTTATATATGGCAGTATTAGAAGGAAAAGCCTACTGGGCTTCAGTAACAACACCAAACACTACGTTTGAACCTGTGTATACAGTTGATTTAGTAGTGAATGAGGATGTTGCAAATGACTTTGAGGCTCGTGGCTTTAAAGTAAAAGACTTATCTATAAAAGATGAGAATGGTGGTGCTACTTCTGTTGGTAGAGCCTTAACAATTAAAAGAAAAGTGAATGGACCAAATGGCATGGTAAGAAATGCACCTAAACTTTTTGATAAGAACAAACAACCTATGGATGATGTTATAGGTAATGGTTCTACTGTTAAAGTTCAATACAACGAGTGGGAAACCGATAATAAATATGGTCAGTTCAAAGGTTTGGATTTCCAAGCTATGCAGGTAATTGATTTAGTAGCATTAAAAACTCAAGACGGAGCTGAGCTAGACCCTTATGGGGATGGCGAGGAATTTTAATATGATTATAAGTATTAAAAATGATGAAGGCATCGTAAACTATGATGTAAATAATATTAAAAATGAACAACTGCAAAACAATGCTCGTATTACTATCAATAAAGTAGGCACATTAGAAGTTCATTTAGAAGCTTTAAACTTTGCCAGTCAGGCACACAGAAACAATCTTGAAACCCTCTTAAAAGATTGTCCTGAAGCTGTGGTAGAGGTTGAAGAAGAAAGTGTTGATGAGGAAGCTTCGACTGAAGAAGAATAATCAACATAGATATCTCCATACTAAGCCACTCTCGTAAAACAGGGTGGCTTTCTTATTTAAAACGAGGGTAATTATATGCAAGAACAAAGTAAATTCGTAAAGTATCATGTTCCTTGTCACGAATGTGGTAGTAAAGATGCAGTATCTGTAAACGCAGATGGGTCTGCAAAATGTTTTAGTTGTGACAAATTTTATTCAAACTATGGGGGAAAAGTAACGCCAATGACAAACTATATTAAACAACCAACACCTAAACCACATGTAAATGTTCATGGAGGTATCTTTGCAAAGCTTACAGATAGAAATATCTCCAAAGAAACAGCAGAAAAGTATGGTGTTAAAGTTGTATATGATTCTAATGGTCAGTTGGCACAACATCTATATCCTTTTTACATTAATCATGAGCAATGTGCTACAAAGATTAGATATATTAGAGATAAAAACTTTAAGTTCGAGGGTACTATCCAAGACTCTGGACTTTTTGGACAAAACTTATTCAAGGAAGGAGGAAAGTATCTTACGATAGTGGAAGGAGAGTGTGATGCTATGGCTACTTATGAGCTACTAGGCTCTAAGTGGGCTGTAGTATCCATTAAACGTGGTGCTGCTTCAGCAGTTAAAGACGTAAAAGAAAGCCTTGAATATGTTGAAAGTTTTGACAATGTTGTCATATGTTTTGACAAAGATAAAGCAGGTATTGAAGCTTCTCAACAGGTAGCTAGTATTATCAAGCCCGGAAAAGCAAAGATTGTTACGCTTCCTAATGGATACAAAGACCCTAACGACATGCTTAACAAAGGCAAACATCAAGACTTTACAAGAGCTTGGTGGGATGCACAGGTTTATACACCTAGTGGTATCATCAGGGTATCAGAGAAACAAAATGATTTCTTAAACAGAGAACGTAAACAAAGCGTACCTTATCCTTGGGAAGGTCTTAACAAAAAGCTACTCGGTCTAAGGGCAGGAGAACTGGTAACACTTACAGGTGGAACAGGACTCGGTAAGTCTAGTATCACAAGAGAGCTTGAGCATTGGCTTATCAATCAGACAGAAGATAACGTGGGTATCATAGCTCTTGAAGAAGATTGGAAACGTACAGTTGATGGTATACTTTCTATCGAAGCAAGTGACAAGCTATTTATTGATAGTGTACGTGATGAATATGGAGAGTCTAAATTAATCCATATGTTTGATAAAGTATTTGGTAATGATAGAGTATTTATACATGCTCACTTTGGAGCCAATGATATTGATGCTATCTTTGCAAAGCTTAGATACTTGATTGTTGGTTGTGATTGTAAATGGGTAGTAGTAGACCACTTACACATGCTTGTAAGTTCTATGTTGGATGGAGATGAACGTAAAGCTATTGACAGTATTATGCACAGACTACGTAGCATGGTAGAAGAAACAGGTGCAGGTATAATACTTGTATCACACTTACGTAGAATCGAAGGCAACAAAGGACATGAGAATGGTATTAGTGTAAGCTTATCACATCTACGTGGTTCAAATAGTATTGCACAACTTTCTGATTCTGTTATAGCTCTTGAAAGAAATCAACAATCAGATGATGATTTAGAATCACGAACAACAAAATTACGTATCCTTAAATCAAGATATACAGGTGATGTAGGCATGGCTTGTTCATTAGTATACGATAAAGAAACAGGTAGACTGTCAGAGTATGAGGACTTAGAAATACTTAACTCTAAAGAAGAAGATGTCATACCTTTCTAGGAGAAACATATGCAATTAGTATTTGATATTGAAACAGACGGATTAAATCCTTCAGTTATTTGGTGTCTCGTAGCACAAGATGAACATGGAAAGTTCTATCATTTTTACGAAGATACTTTACAAGAAGGCATAGAGTTTCTACAAAAAGCAGATAAACTTATAGGTCATAATATACTAGGGTATGATATACCAGTCATAAAAAAACTTACTGGTATTGATTTATATCACAAAGATAAAGTTATTGACACTCTTGTTTTATCTAGACTACTTAATCCTACAAGAGAAGGTGGTCATAGCATAGCTAAGTGGGGTTATAAACTTGGTCTACCTAAAAAAGATTCACCTGAATGGTCAGCATTTACAAAAGAAATGTTATCATATTGTGAAAGAGATGTTGAAATAAATTATAAATTATTTAATTATTTAAGAAAAGAATCTATTGGTTTTTCAAAAGATTCAATAGATTTAGAACACAAAGTTACACATATTCTTGAACAACAAAAACAAAATGGATTTTTATTTGATGAGAAAGAAGCTATGCTTTTGACATCAGAACTATCATCTAAACTTAAAGAAACTGAAGACAAAGTACACGAAACATTTAAGCCAATCTGGATAGATGACAAAATGGTTAAACCTAAATTAAAAAAAGATGGTAAACTTTCTAAACAAGGATTGACAGAACAAGAGTACAATGATATAATAGATGGTACGCTTGAAAGAAAACCTTTCATGAGAAAGACATTACAAGAGTTTAATTTAGGTTCTAGAAAACAAATAGGACAAAGATTACAAGAGCTTGGTTGGAAGCCAAATAAATTTACACCAACAGGACAAGCTATCGTAGATGAAACTACTCTTAAAAAGATAACACACATAAAAGAAGCACAGCTTATAGCAGACTTTCTTTTATATCAAAAAAGGTTAGCCCAAGTCCATTCATGGATAGAGGCTGTAGAAAAAGACAATAGAGTTCATGGTTCTGTTATATGTACAGGTGCTATCACTGGTCGTATGGCTCATAGAAATCCTAACATGGCTCAAGTACCTGCTGTTTACAGTCCTTATGGTAAAGAATGTCGTTCATGTTGGACAGTACCAAAAGGTTACAAGCTTGTAGGTATAGATGCAAGTGGTTTAGAACTAAGAATGTTAGCACACTATATGGCTGACGAGGAGTATGTAAATGAAATTATTAACGGAGACATTCACACAGCTAACCAACAGTTTGCTGGACTTAAATCAAGAGATGAGGCAAAAACTTTCATCTATGCACTCATTTACGGAGCCGGAGATGAAAAAATTGGAAGCATCATTAAAGGAAACAGAAATGATGGTAAACGATTGCGAGAACGGTTTCTTACTGGTCTACCAGCACTTAGAACTCTTAAGGAACGAGTTGATAGAGCTGCGGAAAAGGGCTACCTCAAAGGGTTAGATGGTCGTAAGATATTACTAAGACATAAACATGCTGCATTAAACACTTTATTACAAGGTGGAGGAGCAATCGTGATGAAGAAAGCTTTAGTTATATTAGAAGAAAGTATACGACTTAATACTTTAGATGCTAAGTTTGTAGCAAACATACACGATGAATGGCAGATACAAGTTCTTGAAAATCAAGCAGACTTTGTAGGAAGACTAGGCGTAGAAGCCATAGAAAAAGCAGGAGAATATTTTAACATGCGTTGTCCTTTAACAGGAGAATATAAAATAGGGGACAGTTGGTATGAAACCCATTAAAAGAAAAACATCTACTATTAATTTTGGATATACGTTTAATCAAGAAACAGGTTTGTTAGATGCAATAAAAACTGAATTAAAAGAACTAGAATATGTTGAAAACGAAATACTTAAAAACAATATGTCTTTAAGAAAAGCTTGTGAATATTTAAAAGAAAAAACTAAAAGACATTTATCAGCTCCCGGATTAAAAAAACATATGGATAAAAAATATGGAACAGGAGAGTGGTTGTCAAAAGCAAAAGGAGAAATATATATTATCTCTAATCCTGCTTGGAAAGGTTGGATTAAAGTTGGTAAAAGTATAAATACAGATAAAAGATTATCACAGTTTCAAGCATGTTGTCCTTTAAAAGATTTTGAAATTGTTAAACTTATTACAGTAAAAAATCAAATCAAGGCTGAAAGAAAAGTACTTGAGTTTATGAAATTTTTTTCAGAAGATAACAAAGGAGAATGGATAAAAATAAATAAAGATAAAGCGATAGAAATATTAAATACTTACAAGGAAAAACATGAAACCTAAAATAGAAGACAGAAAAAAGTTTGACATTGATTTAACTTATGGTACAATAAGAGAAGAAAAAATATCAGACATGCTTACCAATAAAAAAATAGAAGTTAAATCTGAAAAAGATTTATGGCAAAACACAGGAAACATTTGTATAGAATATGAATCATATGGTAAACCTTCAGGTATAAGAGCAACTGAATCTGATTATTGGTTTCATAATCTATGTGTAGGTGATAACGAATTTTGTACATTGGTTTTTAAAACAGATGTACTTAAAACTATCGTAGATAAATTAGATACATTCAGAACTGTAAGTGGAGGAGACCATAAAGCAAGTAAAATGTTTCTTGTAAACTTACAAAAACTATTTTCATCGGATGTGATTAAAGCATTCAAGGATTCAGAAAATGAAAAAACTAAATAATTTAGTACCAGATATTTATAAACTTTTAGATTCTTTAACAGAAGGCAAACAGTTAAAGATATCAGAAGAAATGTATGAAGAGTTTGGAAAAGACATGGCTGAAGCTTTAAGGCATTGGTCTACTCCTCAAGATAGAACTCAAAAAGAAATGCTACGTATGTCAAACATAGGTAAACCTGAAAGACGTTTATGGTTTGATGCTCATACACAATCAGATACAACAGAAAAACTAGAACCTAACGTACAAATTAAATTTTTATATGGACATTTACTTGAAGTTTTACTCTTGTTTTTTGTTAAACTTTCTGGACATAAACTTACAGACATGCAAAAAGAAATTACTGTAAACGGAATCAAAGGACATATGGACTGTAAGATTGACGGTGAAGTAGTAGACGTAAAGACTGCATCAGGATACGCATTTAAGAAATTTAAAGAAGGAACATTAAGTGAAGATGATTCTTTTGGTTATCTTGCACAACTTGCAGGTTATGAAGAAGCAGAAGGAACAAACAAAGGTGGCTTCCTAGTGATGAATAAAGAAACAGGAGACCTTTGTACTTACATACCTGACGATATGGAAAAGCCTAACATAGTTTCTAAAATAAAAAACGTAAAAGAAATAATTGTAAATAATGAACCACCTGAACTTTGTTATGAACCTATACCTGAAGGTGCTTCGGGTAATATGAAACTAGCTAGAGGATGTACATGGTGTCCACATAAAATAGAATGTCATAAAGATGCTAATGACGGACAAGGCTTAAGAGTTTTTAATTATGCTAAAGGTCCTGTGTATCTTACAAAGATTGTTAAAGAACCTAAAGTTGAGGAAGTAAACTTATGAATCAAAGAAAAGCAAAGCAAGTAAAAAAACTTTCAGAAGAATTTGTAATTACATGGTTAAAGACTATGCTTATAGAAGAAGAACAAAAGAAAGTAAACGTAGCTAATTTTAAAAACTATTTACCTGAAGACACTCACTTCTTTAGTAATGGAAAACTAATGGTTTCTGCTTATACTCCTAGATGGTTTGCGAAAAGAATAAAAAAAGTTTTAAAACGTAAAGATATAAATGATATTATTTATTCGGATGTTATGTAATGGTCGGTTACAGAAAACCTAGAAAGGTTAGACCTAAAGAAAAAGACGTACCTAAAGGATATGATTCTAAATGGGAACATACTTTACACACTACAGTTTTACAAGAATGGAATCATCACACTAATAAAGTTCCTTATATAGTTGAGCATAATTACGAGCCTGACTTTGTAAAAAAAATAGGTAATAAAGAATATTTATTAGAAGCAAAGGGTAGATTTTGGGACTACCAAGAATACAATAAATATGTTTGGATTCGTAAAGCTTTAAAACCTAATCAAGAGTTAGTGTTTTTATTTTTAAGTCCTTATGCTCCTATGCCACAGGCTAAGAAAAGAAAGGACGGAACAAAAAGAACTCATGCAGAATGGGCAGAAAAAAATAAATTTACATGGTATAGTGAAAATACTTTACCTGATAAGTGGAGAAAAGATGAACTATAAATTTAATGAAGATAAAATTTTAAATGAAGTTAAAGCTTACATTGGTAATACTTATGACCAACATTATGCTAATGGAAAGTATCAAGCGACTGATATGATTATTGATTCAGGATATGGAGAAGGGTTTTGTATTGGAAACATTATGAAGTATGCCATGAGATTTGGAAAAAAGAATGGTAAAGATAATAAAGACTTGATGAAAATAATTCATTATGCTATAATAGCATTATACGTAAATAATAAGGAACAAGATAATGGTTGAAGATAAAATAGGAACTAAGCCTTACTTAGGAATTGAAATAAACTATGATAAAGAAAAAGAATTTGATAAATTTAGTTTAGATACACTCAAAGATAGATATTTTTGGGAAGGAGAAACACATGCACAAGAAGCACTTGCCAGAGCCTCCGTCTTCGGAGCAACCTTCAAAGGTGAGACGGATTTTGAACTGGCTCAAAGACTTTACAACTACAGTTCCTCTCGTTGGTTCATGTTTAGCACTCCTATACTTAGTAACGGGGGTACCACTCGTGGGCTTCCTATCAGTTGTTTCCTTAATTATGTTCCTGACAGTCGCGGTGGTTTATCTGCTCACTATGATGAGAATATATGGTTGGCAAGTTCAGGTGGAGGCATTGGTGGATATTGGGGCGATATTAGGAGTAACGGTATTTCTACTACTCATGGCAGTCGTTCTACTGGTTCAATTCCTTTCATACATGTAGTTGATTCACAGATGTTAGCCTTTAATCAAGGCACAACAAGACGTGGTAGTTATGCAGCTTACATGGACATATCTCATCCGGAGATTGAAGAGTTTATTAACATGAGAAAAGAATCTGGTGGAGATATAAACAGAAAGAATCTTAATCTTCATAATGGCATAAACATTACAAATTCTTTTCTTGAAGCTGTTCAAAACGATGAAGACTGGAGATTGATTGACCCTAAAACCAATGAAGCTGTTAAAGTTATAAATGCTAGAGAATTATGGTGGCAGATAATAAATGCTAGAGCTGAAACAGGTGAGCCTTACATGGTCAACATTGACAGATGTAACGAAGCTTTACCTAAACAACAAAAAGATTTAGGATTAAAAATACGCCAGAGTAATTTATGTTCTGAAATAACTTTACCTACTGATGAAGAAAGAACAGCAGTCTGTTGTTTATCTTCTGTCAACTTAGAATACTTTGATGAATGGTCAAAGGATGATAACTTTATACAAGATTTAATAACCATGCTTGATAATATAATTCAACATTATATTGACAACGCAATAGATACAACACAACTAGGAGAATATAATGCAAATTTTAAACGCTTTCAAAACTATGTTAGAGAAGGTAAAGAAGGCTTTACCAAGAGTGCCTATTCAGCGTATCGAGAAAGAAGTCTCGGGCTTGGTGCTATGGGTTTCCATGCTTATCTTCAACGTAGGTCAATACCTTTCGAAGGCATTTATGCATCTGGGTTTAACTATAAGGCATTTACTTACATTAAACTTAAAGCAACAGAAGCAACTAAAGAGTTGGCTGTTCAAAGGGGCGAGGCTCCTGACATTAGCGGTAGTGCTAGGCGTAATGCTAATCTTCTTGCTATTGCTCCTAACGCTAGTAGCGGTATCATCTGCAGTGGCACTTCTCCTAGTATCGAGCCTTACAGGGCTAACTGCTATACTCACAAAACTTTATCCGGCAGCTACCAAGTTAAAAATAAATACTTAGAAAAGCTTTTAAAATCTAAAGGCTTGAAAGCTGACGAGTTGACTGCATTGTGGAAAGACATTACAGGTAGTGAAGGTTCTGTTCAGCATTTAGATATTCTTACTGATAATGAAAAAGAAATATTTAAAACAGCTAATGAAATAAATCAGATATGGATTATTGAACACGCTGCAAAAAGACAAGAGTTTATTTGTCAAGCACAGTCTGTCAATCTGTTCTTTACATTACCTAAAGCTACAGAACCTCAAGAAGTACATGATGAATATATGCAGTATGTAAATGATGTTCATTGGTATGGTATGAAAAAACTTAAATCACTTTATTATTTCCGTTCTAACGCAGCAAGAACTGTAGAAAATGTCAATCTTAAAATACCTAGAATAAATTTAGAAGATACTGAGTGTCTAGCTTGTGAAGGATAATGAGTCAATGGCACGGAGGTAAGGGTTCCAAACGTAGGAATCCAAACGAAAAAAAGTACCAAGAAAATTGGGACAGAATATTTAACAACAATAAAAAGAAAAAGGAAAAGAAAAATGAGCTTACTAAAAACTAGAGACTACTATAAACCGTTTGAATATCCATGGATGTTTGACTACTATGTATTACAGAATCAAATGCATTGGATGCCTGAATCTGTACCACTACATACAGATGTCAAAGATTGGCAAGAACTTTCAGATATAGAAAAGAATTTACTTACACAAATATTTAGATTGTTTACTCAGTCAGATGTAGATGTCGGGGCAGGATATATAGATAAGTATATGCCTATCTTTAAAAAGCCTGAAGCAAGAATGATGATGGGTTCTTTTGCAAACATGGAATCAATACATCAACATGCTTATAGTTTATTGTTAGACACAGTAGGTATGCCTGAAATAGAGTACAAAGCTTTTGCAGAGTATGAAGAGATGTCAGACAAGCATGATTATGTTGGTAACTTTAAACCTACTAAAGCTAAAAAAGAAAGTATTGCAAAAACTTTAGCAGTCTATTCAGCTTTTACAGAAGGACTACAACTCTTCTCAAGCTTTGCTATTCTTTTAAACTTTCCAAGGTTCGGTAAGATGAAAGGTATGGGACAGATAGTTACCTATTCTATACGTGATGAATCTATGCACGTTGAAGCAATGACAAAGTTATTCAGAGAGTTTATAAAAGAGAACATAGAAATATGGACAGATGATTTCAAGAAAGAACTATATGAGATATGTAGACATATGGTTACACTTGAAGATAAGTTTTTAGATTTAGTGTTTGATATGGGAGATATTCAAGGACTAACTAAAAAAGATATGTATGCTTATAATAGATACATAGCAGATAGAAGATTATTACAGCTTGGTCTTAAAACTAACTATGACCAACGTGAGAATCCTCTAGGTTGGATTGATGAAGTAACAGGCGTAGAGCATCAGAACTTCTTTGAAGGTAGAGCTACTACATATATGAAAGCAGGTCTTAGAGGAAGACAAGATAACATTACATTTAGTGATATATCATGAGTACAAAAAGAAAAGAAGCACAAATACTTGGGTATAAATTATTATACGATAGAACAGGTAAGCTTATAACAGAAAGAACATCAACAGATATAACAGAACTTAAAAAGTTCCTTACAAAAGAAGAATATAATACTTTAAATACAGTTGTAAGAGAAACTACAGGTAAGTTAGATAAAATTCATAGGTATTTAGAAGAATATCTAAATTCTAGAATTATGACTGAGAAGTAGTGTAGATAATTATCTCATCTTTTTTACCTTTTACTTTGATGGGGTCTAAATATCTAGTGGGTATATCAGAGTTCATAGCTGTGGTATACCCTATTACTATATCTTCTCCTACTTCTTTAGTAGAGCTTTCAAGTCTTGCAGCCAAATTTACAGCATCACCTATAGCAGAGTAATCAAAACGTGTATCACTTCCCATATTACCTATAACAGCTTCGCCTGTATTGATTCCTATACCTATCTCTATTCCTAAATCAGCATCTATCATATCTTGTTTTATTTTTATAGCAGCTTGAATAGCTTTAGTCTCATGGTCTTTAACATCTATAGGTGCATTAAATATAGCCATCATTGCATCACCAATATATTTATCTACCATACCGTCATACTTTTTAACTGCATCTGCTTGTATCGTTAATGCTTTATTCATAATCTCTGTAACTTGTTCAGGTTCTAATCGTTCTGATAAACTTGTAAAGCCACGAACATCTGTAAATAAAAACGTACAACGTCTTCGTTCTCCGCCTAACTTCAGAAGTTCAGGGTTATCTTGGAGTTGTTTGACTTGTCTTGGGTCAAGGTAATGTTCAAATTGTTTCTTGATTTGTTGTCTAAGTTTGTATTGAGTTCTAAAATTTAAATAGAATTGTAAGGTAGCAATAAGTGTCATACTTATTAAAGTCCAAGTCACATCTATAAGTATGTTACTTTGTATGACACTATATCCAAAGTACCCTGTTCCTGCCATCAAAGAACCAACTGATACAATACCCCATGTGATACCTAATCGTGCTATTAGAAGAGCTGTGAGAAAGCCACAGACTACTAATAATAATAGTTCTACTACTAACCTATAATCAGGTATGTAAGGTGTGTCCATCAACATACTTTCTGATAGAGCTGATTGAATTTTATGTGGCTCTAACAATCCAACTGGTGTTGCAACTTGTGGTGATATTCCTTTAGCTGTAAATCCTACAAATACAAAAGTAGATTCAGCTTTGTCAAGTTCATCTAATGTTATCTGTGGTGTATCTACCCAACTAATCCACTTACGTCCTAAACTATCTGTGGCAATGGGTGGAATACCTCTCACTCTAATTTGTTCTATTCCATTCAGATTTGTTACAATCTGATAAGTACGACCACCTCCTAGTATTTTTAAAACTTCCGTTCCAAAAGAAGCAACCCACCCATTATCTGTTTGTTGTAGTAAAGGTATACGCCTTACTAAATTATCTACATCTACTGGTGCAGATATAGCACCTTGACTAGCTGACTGTTTTAAAACATCTATGTTTTCTAAAAATCCTTGAGCTTTTGGTAATGCTACTATTGGTCCTTTGATAACTGTACCGTGTGTAGTAGGATAACTGTTGTTGTTTATTTCTGGCATAGCTATAACACTTGCAGAACTTTGTAAAGCTTTAGCAAACTCATTATCTCCACCCATTCTATCTTCGTGTGGAAATAACATAACCCATCCTACACCATATGCACCTGCATTTATTATATCGTTGTGAATCTTTGCTAAGTTTTGACGAGGTAAAGGATATCCTCCCATCTCATCTAGGTCTTGTTCAGTAATGTTAAGGATTGTAAAGTGTCCGGTAGCATTTTGTTGAGGTACTAGAGCATCAAAGGTTTTGAGTCTTAGTACTTCTAGTGGGACACTATTAAATAGTAATGGTAGTGTTAGTAAAGCTAATAGTAAGGATGACCACTTCATTTAATAATATGATAATTGTTTATAACAGCTAATGTTACAACTGCATTTGATAAAGTTATATAATTACTACTACCATTTTTTGCAATAAAACCACCTACTATTGCTTTTTGTATTAAAAGATTATCTAAATGTGGCTTGTCTCCTAGTAAAGGATTTCCTTCTGTTACACCCGGTTGTTTTAAACCTTCATAAGTTGAATAAACATCTAAAGCATTTATAGTCCAAAAAAATATCATTTGCCCTTTAGTTGGAGGCTCGTTATAATCTCCTAAAGCAAGAAAAAATTCTTTTTCAGGTGGTATATATGCAGCAGGTTGTTCAGGTAATGTTAAATCCAGTTCAGCTTTTAAACCTATTGATAGTAAAAGTAAAAGTAAATATTTCATATTAATTATCCTGTGTAATTTTTATAGTAGAGTCTCCTCCACCATTAACTATTATTTGTGTACTCTTACCACCTTGAATTAAAATAACAGTATAAGCATTCTGTTTGTCTAAGTCTAAACGTATGGTATCTTCTAAAGTTTTATAAAATGTAATAACATTATCTGTTATAAAAGTATTTATCTGTGTCTCAGAATCATATCCAACTTTTGTTCCTTTTAAATCTAATGTAGTTTTTAATATTGTTTCAGTTTCTTCTAGCTCATTGACATCTTCTATGATATCTAACAAGTCTTCAAGAAAGTTTACATCAAGATAATTTATATCTAGCTCTGTAAACTCTAAGTTATCTTCTTTAAGATAATCTACTTCTAAATCATCAAACTCAAGGAAATCAACATCAAGAATGCTAGTGCTACTCCCTCCATCTTCTCCTTGTTCATTTTCTTGTACTTCCTTTGGTGCATTTACTATTAACATGTTATCAATTAACTCAAGGGTCAAGTCAAGGATAACGGGTTTGGTTGGTTCAGTCTCATACATTGAAACTGTTGTAGCTTGGTAAGGCTTGTTAAGTGTTACCTGTCCCATAGCTGTTGCGACAACTATCTCTCCACTTGGAAGACCGTCATCGTCTGGTAATAATATAACTAAACTTCTACCTAGTTCATCTACAGTTACAGTAAAATCTGTACCACGAATACCTATCGTAGCACTAGGAGTTTGTATTAGTATATTTTCTTTATCTATTGTAGCTAACTTACCAGTGATAAATCTTGCAGTACCACTGGCAAATTGTAAAGCCATCTTAGATTTAGATGGGTCGGGGTCGTATATAAACTCATCTATTATTAATTCAGAATGTTCAGTAAGTCTAACTTGACTGTCATCTAAAAAAGTAATGCCCAGCCTTCCGTTAGAAGTTTGGACATTATCGTAACTTTCTATGTTAAAATCTAATGCAGCTTGAAAAGTGTTATCCCTTACAACTCTACCACTACCTTTTAATTCTGTTATGTTTCCAATGTTAGCAGCTTGTGCTTGTACCACCATCATTTTGAACAACACAAACAGTACCATTGTTGCCCGTAGAATTAATTTGTAGCCAGTCTGAAACCAATGTTGAAGATTGAATAATGTTAAATGTTCTGCTGTCCCCTGTGTGGTCAAGATAGAAGTATCCGTCTGCATATCCGCTTCCTGTAAAGTTTACTGTGTTACTATCTCCGTCTACATCTACGTAGTTAGTAGCCCCATCATAGTTAATATCAAAATCAAAAGTGTTACTATCACCGTTGATAATCCAGTCTAAGTCAAGTGTACCTGCAAGTGCAGATGTACCAACATCTAATGTAAAGTCATTAGAACTTCCAGTAACATCAACATTGAAATCAGAACTATCTATTCCGTATGTGTTTGTTGGGTCTCCTTGTATAGTAAATGTATTACTGTCTCCGTCAAACTCAAAAAAACCTGTGATAGAATCACCAAGAATATCACCTAAGAATTTATTGGAATCACCGATTTGATTAATATCTAATGTAAGATTTAAACCGTCTAAATCTAATGCTGTTAAAGTACCAGCAACAGAATTTAGTCCACCAATAATATTAGAGTTTCCAAGTTGTTCTAAATCAATATTTGCT
>Ga0208667_1000112_pt1 | contig 36109 bp, 49 predicted proteins | sample 11BtaG_FD_184085 | JGI IMG/M metagenome (GOLD analysis project Ga0208667, IMG submission 184085) | Marine viral communities from the Subarctic Pacific Ocean - 11B_ETSP_OMZ_AT15265_CsCl metaG (SPAdes) (version 2) | ecosystem: Environmental > Aquatic > Marine > Oceanic | place: Pacific Ocean... | reverse complement strand
TAAAGTTGTGTAAAATTTAATTTAGTATTGTTAAAATACTACTTTACATTTTTAAGGAATGAATATGACCAACAACGCAAAGCCGATTGGTTTACAAACAAATTTAGAACAGACAGAACAATCTTTCAAAAGTTTTTTGACTCCATCGGAACAACCAGAAAACGAACTAGAACAACCATCAGAAGAATTAGTCAACGAAGACGAAGTCATTGAAGATGATGAAATCATTGAAGAAGACGAAGACTTAGAAGACGACTTTGAAGAAGATGAAGAAGAATCTCAAGAAGATCAAGTTGAAGTAGAGGAGTCCGAGCAACCACAGCTATATACTATTAAAGTAGATGGTGAAGATACCCAGGTCACGCTTGAAGAACTCCAAAGTGGGTACAGTCGCCAAAGAGATTATACGAGAAAAACTCAAGAGTTAGCTGAACAGCGTAAAGCTATTGAAGCTCAACAAAAAGAGGTTTCTCAAAAAGATGCAATTTATTCGCAGTTGTTACCAAAACTGGAAGCGACTTTGAAAGGTGAGTTAGAAAACGAGCCAGATTGGAATGCACTTTATGATACTGATCCTATTGCCTATGTCCGTGAAAAAGACTTATGGAATGAGAAGAAGCAAAGGTTACAAGCCGCAGAAGCTGAAGCAACTAGACTCCAACAGGAACAAGCTGCAAAGCAACAAGAGGAACTTGAAAAGTTCGTCAAGTACGGTAATGAACAATTGCTAACACAAATTCCAGAATGGCAAGACAACGAAATAGCAGTTAAAGAAAAAAATGCTATTCGGGATTATGGTGTTAATGTTTTAGGCTATTCATCTCAAGAGATGGACAGCGTTTACGACTACCGAATTTTACTTGGTTTAAGAAACGCATGGTTACAACATAAGACACAACAAGCTACTAAAGTGAAGCCAACTGAAAAGAAAGCGGCAGCTCGAACCGCCCGACCTGGCACTTCAAATGTACCTAAAAGTTCAACACCAGCGAAAAGAGCGCATCAAAAATTAGCTAAAACTGGCAAAGTTCAGGATGCGGCTAAATTATTTGAACAAATTATATAAACTTTTAAACATAGGAAAATATCATGGCTAAAGTAACAAACGCATTTGATACTTACTCAGCGACTTCAGATAGAGAACAGCTAAGTAATGTTATCTATAACATCAGTCCTCAAACAACTCCGTTCTTGAGTGCTATAGGAAAAAACTCAATCAACAACGTGGTTTTTGATTGGCAAACAGAAAACTTACCAACTCCAAGTGGTGCTGGACAGCTAGAGGGTTTTGAACTTTCAAGATCAGCTTCTACAGCTACTGCAAGAGTTAGTAACGTTGCTCAAATCTCATCAAGAGACGCAACTGTGACTGGTTCACAGCAAGCATCTGATCCTGCTGGTAAGAAGTCAGAAATGGCTCACCAACTAGCGATCATGTCTAAAGCTCTTAAAAGAGATATGGAAACAGCACTTTGTCAAAAAGGCGCTAAAACAACTGGTAATGCTACAACAGCAAGAGTAACTGGTGGTTTTGAATCTTGGATTACATCAAACGTATCAAGAGGAACTGGCGGCGGCGGTGCTGGTGGTGGAGCTGCTCCAACTGATGGAACACAAAGAGCTTTAACAGAAGCATTATTAAAGTCTGTATTACAAGACTGTTTTGCTAATGGTGGAGAGCCTTCAATGGCAATCTGTGGCCCAGTTAACAAGCAAAAAATATCTGGTTTCACAGGTAGAGCTTCAGCAAGACAAATGATTGATGCAAACACAGTAGAGGCTTCTGTTTCTATTTATGCATCAGACTTTGGTGAGCTAAAAATAGTACCATCTAACTTCAGTAGAGAAAGATCACTTCTATTAGTTGATCCAGACTTCGCTAAAGTATCTTACTTAAGAGACTTTAAAACAGTTGATATCTCAACAGTTGGAGATGCACAAACTAAGATGATTTTATGTGAGTATGGATTAGAAATGAGCAACGAAGCTGCTCACGGTATAGTCGCAGACTTAACAACTTCATAAGTTAGTTAAACTCAGGGAAGGCTTCGGCCTTCCCACCCTTTATTAAATATGTCACAAAAACGTACAATCACCGACCACAAAACTGGTTACAAATCAGAGTTCATTACAGAGGATGACAAGTTTGTCTATCACACAACTCAAGATGTTGCTCCTGTCATTGACCACGTTAAGAAACTAAGAGACAATACACTTAAGCCTGGAAAAGATATGCGACACATAGCTGAAGTACCCATGGTAATTTGGCAAAAAGCATTACGAGAAGGTTGGTCACAGGATTCCGCAAAGTGGAAACAATGGCTAAACAATCCAGACAATAACGTCTTTAGAACTTGGCAAGGTAAAGTATGACATATGCAGAATTAAAAACAGCCATAGCTGGTTATCTAAACAGATCAGATTTAACATCTACCATAGATACATTTATTGATAATGTAGAGGCTGAACTTAACAGAAAGTTAAGAACAAAAGATATGATTGTAAGAGCTACCGCAGTAGCAGATGCTCAATACCTATCAGTACCAAATGATTGGCTAGAAGCCATCAATGTAGAAATAACATCAAATGATTTTAGTCCGTTATTTCAACAGTCTATAGAATCTTTAGATGTTTATAGAAAAGCAAATAACAATTCAACAGGTCAACCAGTATATTATGCAATGGTTGATGGCACTATGGAATTAGCACCAACTCCTGACGTTCCTTACACCCTACAGCTAACTTATTATGGTAAAATAAATGCACTGAGTGATACCAATACAACTAACTTTGTATCAGTATCAAACCCAGATGTTTACTTATATGGTGCATTGAAACACGCTTCTATCTACTTGATGGAAGACGACAGAATAGCAATGTTTACACAACAGTTTGAGAAAGCATTAGAAGAAATGAGACTTGCTCAAGAGAAATCTGCATTTGGTAAAGGTTCTCTAATGATGAGAAGAAAGACTTACGGAACAAAACAAAAAAGAAATTACTACTACGGTAATTAAAGGAGAATAAGATGGCAGGATTTAGTGATTATTTAGAAGACAAAGTTTTAGAGCATGTCTTTGGTGGCAATGCTTATACAGCGCCCACAACATTATATGTTGCTTTATACACAGTAGCACCAACTGATACAGGTGGTGGAACTGAAGTATCTGGCGGTGGCTATGTAAGACGATCTAGCACATTTAATGTTTCTGGAACAAACCCAACCACAGCAACCAACCCATCAGCTATTGAATATCCTACTGCTACAGCAGACCTAGGAACTATAGTAGCGGTTGGTATTTTAGACGCATCATCATCTGGAAACTTATTAGCTTATGCAAACTTAGATGCATCAAAAACAGTAGAAACTGGAGATGTTTTCAGGTTCAATACTGGTGATTTAGACGTAACATTAGCTTAAAGTCATGGCCAGCATAGGCTATAACAAAGGCTATTATTCCAGGTCAAAATATAACGATTTAGCTTTTCAAGCTGAAGCAACCTTATCCGCAACATCTGGCGCAACTGCTAGAAATACTGTATCAGGTGTAGCAACCATACAGGCAAATTCTAACGCAACAGGATTTGGCAGAATACAATTCCAACAGTCTGCAACCATACAATCAATTACTAACTTTACAAGTATTGGTAGTATAAAGGTTGGTGGTATTGCAACCATATCAGCAGTATCAAATGTTATAGCTATTGGTAAAGATGCTGAACAGCTACAAGCAACTATCCAGGCTGTATCAGACTTTGATGCTCTTGGAACACAGATAGATCAAGCAACTGCAACTATAGCTGCAACATCTAATGTTATAGCGATAGCAAAAGACACAGACCTGGGTAAAGTTACTATCGCAGCAGTATCTAACGTATCTGCACAGTCTGAAGTATTTAAGAAGATGGAAGCCACCATCAACCAAACAAGTGGCTTTAATGCAGTCGGTGGTTTAAAATGGGAAGACATAATAGTTCCAGGCGAAGACTGGACAGACCAAGTTGTTGGTAGTGAGAATTGGCAAGAGATAGTTGTATCATCAGCAACATGGACAGAAAATACAGCTCCTAGCAATACTTGGACAGACGCAACCAATCCATCTACGAACTGGGAAACACTTGACAAACAAGAGGCAGCTTAAATGGCAGATACATATACAACCAATCTAAACTTAACAAAACCAGAACCAGGTGCAGCAGAAGATACCTGGGGTATTTCGCTTAATGCTGACTTAGATTCTCTTGATGCAATCTTCAAAGCAGATGGTACTGGTAGTAGCATTGGCCTTAATGTTGGATCAGGAAAAACTTTAGCAGTTGGTGGAACGCTAAATGTTACTGGTACATTTTCTTTAGGCGGTACAGCAATTACCGCAACTGCTACTGAATTAAATTATGTAGACGGTGTAACAGGTAGCATACAAACACAACTAGGCACAAAAATAGAAAATAGTGATGATGTCACTTTAGGTACTATCAGCTCTGGTGCAATTACCTCTACTGGTAATTCACAAATGGCCAACCTGGTTGTTACTGGGGATCTAACAGTTCAAGGAACTACTACAACTGTAAACACAGATGATCTAAACGTAAAAGACAAAAACATTACCCTTAACTATTCAACAGGTGATTCATCTGCTTCAGCTAATGGTGCAGGTATTACCATTCAAGATGCTGTAAGTGCAGGTAATGATGCAACTATTCTTTGGAATACTAATTTTGATAATTTTGATTTTTCACACACTATAAGAATTCCAGACAGTCAAAAAGTAGAGTTTGGTGCTGATGCAGATTTACAGATTTACCACTCTGGAAACAACGATAGTGTCATAAAAGAAACAGGCACAGGTAACTTAAAAATCCAAGCAGCCAATATTGAAATGCAGATTCCAAATGGCACACAAAATTATTTACAAGCTATCAATGGCGGTGCAGTAACCCTATACAACAATGGTTCAGCTAAAATCGCAACTACTAGCTCTGGGATAAATGTGTCGGGAAACATAGGCGTTACAGGCACGGTTGATGGTAGAGACATAGCAACTGATGGAACTAAGCTAGATGGTATAGAAGCAGGTGCAACCACAGATCAAACTCAAGCTGAAATAAATGCATTAGGTATAACTGCTATAGGCTTATCAGGTACTCCAAATATAACTGTTGGCACTATCAATTCAGGTGCTATAGACGTAACAGGAACAGTTACAAGTGATGGGCTTGTTTCAGCGGGGACTGCGTTTGTAAATTTAACGGCTCGTCCTGCTGGCGTACCTGCAACGGCAGGAGCGTTGTGGTCAGCACAAACTGAGACAGGAAACTATGGAATTGTCTCTAGAGCATCATCTACAGATTCCTTTACTTACATAGGTAACACAGGTTCTTCTGCCACTTTAGGCACATCTTACGGCTCAAGCGGTAGTTATTTACCTCTTGATTTACAAACATCTGATAGGAAACGTCTAAGAATAGCCAACAACGGAGACATCTCATTCTATGACGACACAGGCTCAACTCAAGGTTTATTTTGGGATGCTAGTGCTGAGAGATTGGGACTAGGTACAACTTCGCCAAACGCTAAGCTAGAAAGCTATGTAAGCGGAAACTTTAGCACAACCCACAATGATTTTTCAGGTGATGGATTATATATACAAACCAATGGTACTGTTGCAGATGGAGAATATACAGCAGGTATAAGTTTCTCAAGAACTGTTGCTAACAGTTCTAGGGTTGCAGGTATTGCAGCTGTACAAGAAGGTGCTGATGCAGATAAAAACGGACTAGCATTTTTTACACATCCATCAACTGGTACTACAGGTGCTTTACAAGAAAGTTTAAGAATATCAGCAGATGGCTCAGTTGGCATAGGAACTGATTCGCCAAGTAATACATTAGAAGTATCAGCATCAGCTAATAATGGTATAAAAATTAGTTCTACTACACCTTACTTATTCTTTAACGATACTGATACAGCACATGGTTATGATGGTAGTATTTCACAATCAGGCACAACTTTATTTGTAGGTGGTGCAACACCAGCACAAGGAATAGTCTTTAGAAACAAAGCAAGTTTTGGAGAGTCAGCTAGGTTTGATACATCAGGTAATCTGTTGGTGGGTAAGACTAGCAGTTCTTTTAGCACAGCAGGTGTTGAGTTAGCTTCAGGCGGAACAGCAGGAAAAGTTCAGATTACTAGAGATGGTGGAAGTCCTTTAGCCCTTAGTCGTAAAACAAGTGATGGTGAGATTGCTGTGTTTTATAAAGATACTACACAAGTTGGAAGTATTGGTACTGCTGGTGGTCAATTTAATATTGGATTAAATACAACTTCAGGGTTGCAGTTTGCGACAAACTTAATTTATCCACGAGGTACAGGAAATACTACGCAAGACGGAACTATCTCCTTAGGAAATTCAGGTAATCGCTTCAAAGACCTTAACCTTTCAGGCACAGCTAATGTCGGTGCTATAAACATCACTGGTTCTGGCACATCCACATTTGGCGGTGCTATAACCGTTCAGGGTAATATAATTACAGATGGCGGTGACTTTAAAGTTGGTACAAATACCGTTATATCTAGTGCAAGAGCAGTAGATAATGTCGTTAGCGTAACATCATCTGGAAACATACAATCAACTGGTGGTGCTTTTAAATGGAATGTTGATGGTTCTGGCTATCACTATCTAGGTACTGATATTTTTGATGGACTCTTAATGATGTCCAGAGCAGACGAAACCATTAAGTTTGGTTCAGGTGAAACGGTATCAACAACAGATGCTTTCCAATTTTGGACTAGCACAACAAGCACCAGTAATTTAGGATCAAAAGTATTTAGTATAACTTCAGGCGGTACTGCAAACTTTACTGGTTCAGTTGGAATTGGTACAACTTCGCCTAATGGCAAACTTGAAATAAAAACGTCTACAGCTTGGGGAACTGCTGTAAATGAAGCTATTACAATTAGTAATACAGGTTCAGGTGGTAATGTAAATAATGAGCATAGTTTAGGTAGAATAAGATGGAATACAAATTCCAGTATTGGTGCTTCTATTGATGCCATTAGAGATGTTCCAGGTCAGGGAAATAATATAGATATAGCATTTTCTACAAATACAGGCGGTAGTAATACAACTCTAGCTGAACGTATGCGTATAAATTATGATGGCAAAGTTGGTATAGGTACAACTTCGCCAAGCTATAAGTTAAATGTAGCTGGAGACATTGTTGCAGACGGAGATGGTAACACGAGAACTATTGGTTTTGATTTTTATGGAGCTTTAAAATACAACCTTTACATGGATGGTACTACAGATGCCGATAAGATGCATATTAGGAAAGGTACTACAAATGTAGCTACTTTTGATACATCAGGAAAAGTTGGAATCGGCACAAGTTCTCCTTCAGTTTTAATTGAGGGTAAGACAAGTACAGCTAATTCAGCATACTTAAGATTAGGCACGAGCAATGCAGGTTCGTCACATACTATTGGTCACGATATAGCTGGTTTAGAATTTTATAGTGGAGATGGTTCAGGAGCAGGTTCAGGTGTAAAGGGAAGTATTAGATACAAATATGGAAGCTCATCAGGTGCTACTACATATATGTCTTTTCATACTGCTGGTGTATCTAGTGGTAACGATACAGAACGCATGAGAATAGACTCATCAGGTAATCTGTTAGTGGGAACTACTGATACAACTTTGCTTAACAATACATCAGGTGGTGGTTTTTCTGTTAGCTCAAATGGGTTCACACAAATAGCTAAACAAGGTGTTGATAATGCTGACCCAGTTTTAATTCTTAACCAAACTGGTGTAGAGGGAGAAATACTTAGGTTCTATAAAGATGGTGGAATAGTTGGAAGTATTGGTACTGTTTCAAGTGGCAAGTTAATGATGGGTGTGGGGGGCAGCTCTGGCACAAACCTTATATTTGCAGATGCATTTGATGAAATATATCCTAGCCAAAACGGGGTTACGACTTTAGGAGACCCTGGTGCTAAATTCAAAAACCTCTACCTATCATCAAAAACAATATATCAAGCCTCTGGTGGTAATCAACATTCTATTGGCGTTGATGCTAATGATTTGATTATTAGGTCTGAAACAGCGGGAAGCGAGACCGCTAGGTTTACTTATGGTGGTAACGTTGGAATTGGGACAAGTTCGCCAAGTGAAAAGCTCCATGTTCTTGGTAACACTAAAATAACTGGCACTATAACTGTTGGTGCAAGTCATACTATTGGTGATGTAAGTTCTGTTGATGACAACTTCCTTATTGCATCAGCAGATAATAAAGACTTAACTATTAAAGCAGGGGTTGATTCTAGCACCCTAAGACTAAAAACAACCAATACAGCACTAACCATTAATCCTGAAGGCTTGGTAACAATAGAAGAAGAAACAACGATCAATGATGATCTTACTATTAATGCAACCACACCAAGTCTTAATCTTGTTGATACTAATAACAACTCAGATTATGCGGTAAATAATGCAAATGGTGTATTCCAAATATTTGATAAAACCAATGATGTAAGCAGGTTAAGCGTTACATCCGCAGGTCTTGTTGGAATTGGTACAGCTACAATAAGACAAAGATTACATCAACATGTGACTGATTCAGGTGCAAACTATCATGCATTTACTAATTCAACAACAGGCACAGGTGCAGCAGATGGTTTAGTTGTTGGTATAAGTGCAAGTGAAGATGGATTAATTTGGAATCACGAAAACGAAAACATACTTTTTGGTACTAACAACGCTGAACGCATGAGAATAGACTCATCAGGACGTGTTGGAATCGGTACAAGTTCGCCTGATTCAAAACTTGATGTAAGTCATGGTTCAAGTGGCGAAATAGCTAGATTTACATCACCTAATGCCACAAGCTCTTACATTACTATTGGTAGAGATAGTTCAACTACAGAAGGTTTTACTGCTGGATATAATTCAAGTAATGGGGATTGTACCCTAACAGCTATATCTGCAACACATCCTATTATATTTAAACAATCTACATCAGAACGCATGAGACTGGATTCATCAGGAAATCTGTTGGTGGGTAAGACTGCTGCAGATATTGGTACAGTAGGGCATCAATTCCTATCTGATGGTCAGGGTGACTATGCAGCTCATACTTCTAATGGAACTAGAGCATTACTTTTAAATAGAAAAACTAGCGATGGTACTTTATTAGAACTAAGAAAAGATAATGCGGTTGGCGGAGTTATAGGAATACAAGAACCGCAAGATAACGCAGAGGAGCTTTATATTGCTAATGGTACTGGGACTAGCAGTGTCGGTCTAGCTTTTTGGGATTACATAAATACCGCAAGAATAGCACCCTGTAGTGGTGCTGGAGCGTATAGAGACAACGCTATAGACCTTGGTTACTCAGGTGCAAGGTTTGATGACATCTATGCAACTAACGGAACTATACAAACTTCTGATGAAAACGAAAAGCAAGACATACAAGCATTAACAGATGCAGAGCAAAAAGTTGCTACAGCATGTAAAGGTTTAATAAGAAGATTTAGATGGAAAGATGCAGTAGCAGAAAAAGGGGATGATGCTAGATTACACTTCGGAGTTATAGCCCAAGACTTACAAGATGCATTTACAGCAGAAGGCCTTGATGCAGGTGACTATGGTATGTTTATATCACAGACCTGGGAAGATGATGACGGAGTAGAGCAAACTAGGCTCGGAGTAAGGTATAATGAACTCCTAGCTTTCATAATAACAACTTTATAGGAGAACAAGATGGCAAATACATACGAATGGGACTGTAAAACAGTAGACGTGTACCCAGAATACGAGGATCACACAGACACAGTTTATAACGTCCACTGGAGACTTAACGCAACAAGCAGTGAAACACACGAAGTAGATGGTCAAGAAGTACCATATACAGCTAGTGTTTATGGCACTCAATCATTATCATTAGAAGATGTCGGTACAGACTTTAAACCTTTTGACGAATTAACTAATGAAATAGTTACTGGTTGGGTTGAAGGTAATATGGGTGAAGAGGAAGTAGCTAATTTAAAAACTTCTTTAGACTCTAAGATTACTGAAGAGATAACACCTACTACTGAAACAAAAACTATAGGCGAGTAAAATATTATGGCTGATACTTATACAACTAACTTACAACTAAGAAAACCAGAGGTAGGGAGTTCTACTAATACTTGGGGTACTAAACTTAACGTAGACCTAGACCAGGTAGATGCAGTCTTCTCGGCAAATGGAGCAGGAACAAGTGTTGGCCTACATATAGGAACTGGTAAAAATTTAAAAGTACATGGTACATTAACAGCAAGTGCTGATGTGTTTTTAAATGGAAATGGAACACAAAACGCATTAAAGTTTGTAGATGAAAATGGTTTCTCGGTTGGACTAAAAGCACCAGCAGATTTAAACGATACAAACATAACATTGGTTTTACCCGACACGTTAAACACATCTGGTAGTAGTGGCCCAGCTTTAATTGCTACAAACATAACTAACAATGTCGCAACTTTACAGTTCGGCACACCAACAGTTGCGGTAGATAGTTACTTTGCATCATCTGGATTATCAAACAAAGACCTAGGAGTTGGCTTACACATTAAAACTGGTGATAGCGGAGCTTCATCTGTTTTAACTAGTGCTGATGAATTAGTTATAGAGGGTAGTGCTAATTCAGGAATGACAATATTATCTGGTGCATCTAATACTGGTATGATTAGATTTGGTGACTCAGGTAACTCTAACATTGGTGGTATTACTTATAGTCATACTGATAATAAAATGAACTTCATTACTAGTGGTACTGGTAGGATGACTATCAATAGTGATGGAGATGTGTTGCTAGGAGCTAATTCTCAACAAATATCTTCTGAAGTTTTAAATATAACATCCACATCAGATTGTGCATTTTTTAAAACAACTGCTGGAGGAGAAGAAGCCTTAACTGTTTGGAGATCATCAGCTAATGGTACTTTTATTAGTTTCTTAAAAACAGATGGCAATGCATGTGGTTCAATTAATAATTCCAGCAATGGAAGCGTAACTACTTATGCCACTTCATCTGATTACAGATTAAAAGAAAATGAAGCACCTATGTCAAATGGCATTAATAGATTGAAACAATTAAAGCCATACACATTTAATTTTATAGATAATCCAGATAATACCCTTGATGGGTTCTTTGCACATGAAGTACAAGAAGTAGTGCCAGAAGCAGTAGTGGGTGAAAAAGATGGAGAAGAAATGCAGGGCATAGACCAAGCAAAACTTGTTCCTCTCTTGGTCGCAGCAGTTCAAGAATTAACAACAAGATTAGAAGCATTGGAGAATTAAATGCCATTAATACAAGTGACTCCTCCACCTGGCATTGTCACTAACGGTACTGATTATGCCAACAAAGGAAGATGGACAGATGGTGACTTAGTACGTTTTGAAAACGGATATCTAAGACCAATCGGTGGATGGACAAAACTCAACACATCAGCTCTTACTGGTACTCCTACTGGTATGTTCTCCTACATAACCAATGGTGGTAAAAAAGTATTAGTAGTTGGAACAAGAAAAACAATTAATGTTTTAATAGATGATACTTGGTATAACATCACGCCATCAGGTTTTGTTACAGACGCATCCTTTGATCCTTTAGGATATGGTGCATATCACTATGACGTTGAAGACTATGGTGATGCACGTTCACAATCTGGTTTATTATTTAACACTAACTCTTTTTCTTTTGACAACTTTGGCGAGATATTACTTTTTTGTTGTCCATCAGACGGAAGAATATTTCAATGGAATCCAAACACGCCTAGCACAATAGCAACACCCGTTTCAGGTGCGCCAACTAACTGTGCTGGTGTATTAGTTACTAACGAAAGACATGTTGTAGCTTTAGGCGCAGGTGGCGATCCTAGAAAGATACAATGGTCATCAAGAGAAACACTAACAACATGGACTGCAGCATCAACCAATACTGCTGGTGATTTACAAATACCTACAGGTGGTAGAGTGCTAAGTGCAGTTAAATGGCAAACAGACGTTATTATCTTTACTGATACTGGCGTAGCTAGATTGTATTACACGGGTTCTCCTTTTATCTATGGCATACAAGACGCTGGTACTAACTGTAAAGCAATCAGTCCGAGAACAGTTATAGCTGCTGATTCATTCTTATGCTGGATGGGTGAAAACTCATTCTTTGTATTTGATGGAGCAGTTAAAGAAATAAAATGCGAAGTGCATGATTTTGTTTATAACAATATAAATAATCCATATAGAAAAACATCATGTGGTGGTCACAACTCTAACTTTAATGAGATGTGGTTTTTCTTTCCCGTTGGCACAGACCAATTAACACCAAACAAATATGTTATCTGGAACTACATAGAGAACGTATGGAGTATTGGCTCAATGGATAGAGGATGTTGGTTAGACCAAGGCGTATTAGACTTTCCAACAGCATGTGATAACGCTGGTTTTGTTTACGAACACGACAGCACAACATTAACTAACTCAGAGAACTTAGGTTCAGCAGTACCCTACGCAACGTCAGGGCCTATTGAGATAGGCGTTGGTGATAACTATGTACAATGCAATCAGATTATTCCAGACGAAGAAGCAAACACTTTACCTGGAGTTGTATTAAGTTTTACAGGCAGATTTACACCACTTGGTGCAGAGACAGATTTTGGTAGCTTTACTTTTGAAACTGATGGCTACACAGACGCAAGATTTACAGCAAGACAAGTTAAGATGAAAGTAACAGGCGACACAGACCAGTTATTTAAAGTTGGTAATATACGACTAGATGTTAAAAAAAGAGGTCGTAGGTAATGGCACGAAAGGCATTAAGAAGACCAGGGCCAGTATTAGATGCAGATTATCAAAACTATCTGATTTCTGAAATAGAGTACAGAGACGGGTTAGCATTTAAGAAAGGTGAAAGAATAGAGGTTAGTGGTGTAGATGCTACTGAACTCGTATTAGTGAGTCCAAATGGAACAAAATATAAACTTAGTATCGCAGACAACGGAACAATCTCCGCCACAGCAACAGTTTAAAAAGCGTTGGGAGATAGAGTTTGATCGTTTAGAGCATCATATTAAACGTGCATTAGAGCATCAAGATATGTATAATTTAAGTGATATTAAAGAAAAAATCCAACAAGGTGTGTTTCACATCTGGGGTGGAAAGAACTCGGTGATGATAACCGAGATTGTAGAATTCCCACAAGTTAAAGTTTTAAATTTATTGTTTTGTGGAGGAGACTACAGAGAGCTAGAAGAAATGTTACCTAGCTTTGAACAATTTGCAAAACACTTTGGATGCAAAAGAATTTACGGTGGAGGCAGAAAAGGCTGGCTTCGCAAAATTAAACCTCTTGGCTTTGAACAAGAATACATGGTTAGAAAAGAATTATGAGTAAAGGCAAAACTACTTCAAGTACAGCAGTTGATCCAAAACAAATGGCAATGTTTGAGGATTTATACGGTAAAGGTAAATCAATATTTAACACACCTTTTACACCATTCACAGGTGAAGGGGTTGCTGGATTTACACCAGATCAACTATTTATCCAAGACCAAGCAAGAGGCATGTTTGATGAATCTTTTGGTTTAAACCCAAGACAACAATTAAATAATTTAGCATCACAAGATGCACCAAGTTTGTTATCAGCAGATTTAGAAGCGTATCAAAATCCTTTTAGACAACAAGTAATAGATAACACACTCGGTGATCTTGATAGAGCAAGACAAATACAATTACAAAGCGATCAAGATGCAGCAATAGGCAGAGGTGCTTTTGGTGGTTCTCGTTCAGCATTACTTGAATCAGAAACAAATAGAAACTTTGCAGATAGAGCTGGTGATATTGCATCAAAATTAAACCTACAAGGATTTGACAGAGCAACTAGTTTAGCAAGTCAGGACATTGGTAGAGACATGCAAAACAGACAGTTCCAGGCTGGTCTATTCGGCAATCAATTAGCAGATCAATACCAAAACTTTGGTTTATTATCTGGTATCGGCAATCAACAACAAATGCTTAACCAAGCTGGAAATGACTTTAACTTTAACGAGTTCTTAAGACAGCAAGACGATCCGTACAAAAGACTTGCTGCACTTACAGGTGCGTTATCTGGAATACCAGTTAATCAAACTACAACAAGCAGAAAGAAAACTGGACTCGGTGACATATTGGGTGGTGCTGCTAATTTATATGGTATGTCTTTACTCGGTGGCAGTTAAGGAGCTTTATAATGAATGAACTACAAAAATATATGTTAATGCTACAAGGTGGTTACAAACCTCAAGCTGGTGCAATTACATCAGATCAAATGCAAGGTTTTAAAAATGCTGGTTTATTAAATAAAACAGTAGCACTAGAAAATCAAATACAAGACACAAACAATCTCATTGGTTCATTAAATATACCAAAACAGCCTATTCCAGTTCCTAACACAGCAAACGAAGATTTATTAAAAAAACAAAAAAAAGCAAATATGTTTATGGCTTTAGGTGACTTACTACAAGGCAAAGATGCAACTGCTGGTTTTACACAAAGACAAGCTGGGTTTGATGCTCAAAGAGAAAGAGCAGAAAGACAAGCCAAATTGCAAAATATAGTACAAAATTCAGACGCTATACCAGATTCATTAAAAGAAATAGCATTAGCATTTCCAGACATGGCTTTAAAAAATGTTTTCAGTCAATCAGGTGCTAATAACACTTTTGAAAGATTTGGAGTTTATGATGCCACAGGTGAGCTTATTGGCAGTGTAAACAAAGCAGATTCTCAAAGAATTAATGAGATAGAAAACGATCCTAATCGAACACTAGGTCAAATAAGATCAAAAACTCTGCAAAATGAAAACCCAGAAAAATTAGAGTATTTTAGTGTTTCAGACGCAAACGGAACAAGAATAAATACTGTTGTTAATCCAACAATAGAAGATATACAAAACCTTAATAAAGATAATTATTTTTTAAATAAATTACCAACACCTTCAGACAGAGGAAAAGGTTTACAGGATGATTCAACGTATAATGCTTTAAAAGGTCAATTTAAAGGAACAAATAAATTAATTGACAGTTTAAGCAACATGTCAGAACAGTTCGCTAAAAACCCAAATTCTGCTCTTGCAATAGGTGGTGGTATTAAATTTATAGACAAAGTCATACAAAACATAGACGCTACTGGAAGCATACTTTCTGGAGATAATTATAAAACCATGCAAGAAAAAGGTTTTGTTTCCCGAAATGGAAAAGATTATTCTTCTGTGCTAAAAGAAGTATCAGTAAACACAGGTATATCTCAATCAAGAATAAGAGATTTGGCATATTTATTTGCAGCATCTAGAGGACAAGAGGGAAGAGGTCTTTCTGATAAAGATTATGAAAATGCCTTAACCATTGTAAGCGGTGGTGCTGGTGCTGAAGGTAAGATAGCAGTATTAGAAGATGTAGCAGAAAGAATGTACGGTGAGGCTATCAACGATCTTGATTTTGAAATTGATAACTTGCCTTTAGATGCTAACACAGACCGTTTTGAAAGATTAAGAGGATCGCTGGGCGTGTATAAAAGTCCGTACAGCAATGTACCAGTATCAGCAGATGACATATTAGATAGTTTAGGGTTATAAAATGGCAAATGCCAATCAAGCAAAAATAGATAAAATTGATAAAGCTATTGTACTTTTATATGGTAATGGCAATCCATCTGAAGAAAATTTACAAAAAATTAAAATACTTGCAGATGAAAAAAAATCTTTACAACAAGTAAGCGATACTACTGCTGAAGAGGTTGTTGATAAACAGCCAAGTTTTAAAGACGTTGCATTAGCTTCTGCAGGAATCCAAAACATACAAAAAGATGACCAAGGTCAGAATGTTATAAATCTTTCAGATAACCGTTTTACATCCAGTTTTCCAAGACAAGTATTAATGAAGGCTGGTAGTGGCATTGCAAGAGGCGTTGGCTCATTGCCTTTTGATTTATATGCAAAGACAGGATTGCCTGGTGCAGAAGGTTCTGCTGACATAGCAGACACGATAAGAAAAACAATTCCTACAGTAGAGGGTGGCTTATATGGAACAGATACCGTTGGAGCTATAGGACAATATGCAGTTCCTGGAATGGCTGCATTTAAAGCAGCGCAATTTGCTAATGCTCCTAAAGCAGTAAATTACGCATCTGGTTTATTAGGATCGGCAGCTTCAGATGTTGCTGTTTCAGTTCCAGGTGAAACAACTTCATTAGGAAACCTTATAGGAGGCCCTACAGCAATCCAACCAACTGATGATGCTCTTACACAAAGATTAAAAGTAGGTAGTGAAGTTTTAGCCGCAGGGCCAGCAGTTGATACGGTTCTATCCCCATTTAGATTTTTAGGATCAAAATTACCAACTAAAAAAAATATAGAAAGAGAAATACCAGAGCTGTTACAGACTCCTGGTAATGTTTTTCTTGATCCTAAAAAAGCAACAGCCGAACTTGAGAATGTAGTAAACAGAAGTGAGATACCTGGATATAATCCAACCACAGGAGTGGCTAGTGGGGATGCAATGGGTATAGCTACAGAAAGAGCCATATCAAGCAGACCAGAAATGGTTGAAAGAATGATAAGAAATGTTGGTGCGATTGGTGATGAAACAAAAAATATAAGTTCGTCTACTGGTGACATTGCTGATACTGCTTCAGCAGTAAAAGAAGTAAGGCAGACAAACGTAAGCACAGCAGATTCTAATGTTTTTAAAGCTGAACAAAATTATGAAGTTGCAAAGAGTGAACTTGATTCACAAATTGCAAAATACAATAACTCAACAAGGTCTAGCCAAGAGTCTGCATCTAGGACTTTAGACGATCAATTACAAAACGAACTACTTGTTTTAAATAAACAGAAAAAAGACTTATATGATGCTATTGATCCAAACGGTACTTTAGAGGTTGATCTTTCACTTCTTAAAAAAGCAGCAGATTTTATAAGAAAACCGAAAGCACCATTAAAAACAGCAGAAGCAGACGCTGTACAAACGTATGGTGGAGGAATATTTAAAGCTATAGACAATGCTATAGAAGCACAGGCAAAAGGTAATAAAAGCTCTTACAAAGAATTAATAGATTTAAGAGCAAATGTTAATGATGCTATTAACCAAGCATACAAAAACGACTCAGCAGTCGCGGCAAAAAGTTTAGAAAAAATCAGAGGAATAATTGATAAATATACAGAGAACTTGGCAAGTTTTAATCAAGGTCAAAAAATAGTTCCCGAAGGATTTACAACAATACCATCTGATGCGGCTGAAGCAGCAGTTAAGGCTAATGATTTTTATAAAAACATTTATGCACCTAAGTTTAAAGATGGTCTTGGTGGTAAATGGGCGGACGATACTGTTAGTAATAAAAGCCTACAAACACAAACAGCACAGAAGTTTTTATTAGGCCCAACAGAGGGTGCTGAACAACTTAGAAACATTATAAACAATGCACAAAACCCTGAAGTAATGGAAGCTCAAGTTAGAGAATTTATGATTGGTGAATTAGCACAAAGAGCATTTAAGGGTAAGGGAGAGGTTGCACCTAAACAAATATATGAGTTTATGAAAAGATATGACTCAATATTAGATCAGTTTCCATCTTTAAAATCAGAAATTGTAAATCTTAGAACTACACTTAAAGGAAGCGCAGACAAAACAACTGGACTTGCTAAAGCTGTAGTAAAAGCAAAAAATAATTTAAAACAAACACAATCTGATGCAGACAAGTCTGTTTTTAAATACTTTACAGAATTGCAACCAGAAGACGCTGTAAGTAAAATACTATCAAGTCAAAACCCTACAGTAGAGTTAGCTAAACTAAAAAATATTATTAGTAAAAATCCAGAAGCGCAACTTGGTCTTAAAGCTGGTTTAAGAGATGAAATTTATAACAGGGTTATAAATACCAAAGGAGTGACTTCTACAGGTGAAGAAATACAAGTAGCATCTCTAGCAAAATTAAACAAACTATTAACCCAACCAAAATTCCAAAAAGTCTTAAGCGGTATTTTTAACAAATCTGAGATGGACTCTTTAAATAGAGTAAGACAAAGAGTTACAGAGCTAGATAGAATTAACATACAAACAACTACTGGTAGTAGCACCAATCCATTACAACAAGACTCAAAAAGAATAAAAACAGTTCTAGCATCAGTTTACGGTATAGTTAAAGGAAGGGGTGTTTTTGCAATTAGTAATTGGTTTGGAGATATAATAAGGGGTGGTACTTCTCAAGAGGTAGGAGAAAAATTACTTACAAAAGCTATGCTTGATCCTGAATTTGCTCTTATTATGTTAAAGGCTGATACAAAACAAAATCAAATAGCTGCAAGAACTTATATGTTAAATAATTACCCAGAACTAATAGAGGGTGAAGATTTACCTAACTAACATGTCCCAACATGACAAGAGCAACGGAGAGAATAGGTAGGAGTGGCGAATACCTAACTTGCTCGGTGATAGCAAGAGAAACCGATACTGTAACAGTTATGCCTCATGGTGCTAACGCTGACATAATTTTTGAATGGCAAAACAAAATGTATCGCTGTCAAGTCAAGACAGTTACCCATATAGAAAAAGCTAGAAACAGTTGGCGGTTTGATTTACGAAAAGGATCACACAGCAAGTCAAGAGAGTACAAAGAAAACACCATTGATATATTTGCCTTGGTTAATCTTAAGTATCAGAATGTTTACTTCCTACCTTTTAACAATTGCAAATACCTACAATATTCTGTACATGACGAACCCATGAAAGCTGTTAATTCAATAGAGAGTTTTAGAGAGGCTATGGATGCAATAAATAGCACGGATGATAGACGGATAGGCATATCAGTCCATGACATACCTCTTGAAAAACCCCAGAAATTAGCGGTTATTTAACTGTTCGGGGAGTAGCGCAGCCTGGTAGCGCACTATGTTTTAAAGCCATCACACAATTTCACATCATTACTTTTTATTACTAAAAACCCTTGTTTTCTTTACAAGATTCAATTTATAATCTACTGAATAGGTAACAGAAATACACATCAATCCGCAGTCAAAAGACGGATAAAACACGGATGGATAAACGAGGAGCAAAGCATGGCAAGATACCAGACTGATAAACAAGTGAGCGCATTAAAGATATATAAGACAGGTTATTATCTACATTATAGGTACAACAAGAAGACCAGAGAGATGAAGATAGCAAGTAAAGATGTCTTGATTGGTGTTGCAAGAAACAAAGCACAAAAGATACTTGGTGAAGTAGCACAAGGTATTGATCCATTAGAAGCTAAAAGAATAGATGCTGATGCTTATACCTTGAACCAGGCGTTTGAGTTAAAGCTAGAAGACTTGTTTAACAATAACAAGAAGTGTGTTGAGATGCAGGATGGCAAGATAGATGGTGAGCCAAGACGTATGTGGGATAGAGATGTCAAGAATACTTTAGGTAAGATGAAACTAGAGAGCGTTGAGACTGGTGATATAACTAAGCTACATATTGCGGTAAGTAAGAGAGCTAAGTATCAAGCTAATAGGGTGGTGCAATTGATTAGTTCTGTGTTTGAGAACAGCATTAGATTGTCTTTAGTTAAGTATAACCCTGCAAAGTACGTTAAAAAGAACCCTGAGATGCAACGTGATAGACCTTTAACAGATAAAGAGTTCGCTGAAATAAATAAGCAGATCAATATAATAGAGTCACAAACACACGAGCGACACTTAAATTCAATCAAGTATATAAGGCTATGTATCTTGACTGGTGGCAGATGTGTTAGCGAGATTGGTGGTGCTAAGTGGTCTGATCTTGATGGTAATAAATTAGTCTTGCAAGAACATAAGACAGACTACCAGGGTAAGCCAAGAGTAATACATTTAAACAATCAGGCTATGGCAATTATTAACTCTTGCGATAGAAACAGCGAAACAATACTTGGTGTTAAATATCCTTACCACACTTGGAACAAAATTAGAAAAGCTGCGGGATGTCCAGATGTGACGTTCCACGATCTAAGACATAACTTTGGTACTATGGCAGGTGAGCAAATGAAGATTGAAGATGTGAAGACTCTTATGGGACATAAAAGCATTAAGGCTACTGAGCGTTACCGTAAGACTAGAGAGCATATAGCCACCGAAGAAATGCAAAATGTTGGTAACTATATGCAGAAGATAATGATGTCTAATTAAAGTTCTTCGTAGTGTTTAATTAAAGCGTTTAAATACCATTGTGCTTTCTCCAAGCATTGGATGTTGCTGTCCTTATCCTTATGTCTATATAAATATTTCCAGATGTTACCCTCTAAGTAAGCTGGAAAGTTATTAGAACCAACTCTATCTTTTATCAGGTCTATACATTCTATCTTGCCTTGGTAATGCGGTGGTTTGTTAACTAAATCTACCTTGTTGGTTTTTTTTAATTCTTCCAATTTATCCCACTCCTCTCTTGTAACTTTATCTATACTCATTTTTACCTCCTTATTAATGCGTAAATGTTATTGATAAATTTTCTGTAAATTTTTTCTGAATAATATTTCTATTATTTCTTGTCAGTGACTTGCTTTATTAAATTTACTTAGAGTAGAATAACATAATCACGAAGTAATAGGTAACAACATGGAAGAAAAAATATTTTTAGATCAGAACGAACTAGCAAAAAGATGGTTACGTTCTCCTAGAACATTAGAGAACTGGAGAACAAAAGGAACTGGCCCAACATATCAAAAGATTGGTGGTAAAGTTTTATATCGTCTTAGCGACATAGAAGAAATAGAAAATAAATCAGACGTATCTGGAGAGTAGTTTGGTCAACGCACGAAACAAAGGGCGTAGAGGTGAACGCGAAGTTATTGACGCAATTAAAGAACTTTTAGGCATAGAGCTAGAAGTTAATTATGCTCAGACTTTTGGTGGCGGTCACGACCTACTAGGAATGCCAGGTTATGCAATAGAAGTCAAAAGACGTAAAGCAATCACACAATCAGATATTAAAAACTGGTGGGATCAGTCTGTAAGACAAGCAAACAAAGTGGATTTATTACCATGTCTTTGGTTTAGACAAGACAGAGCAGATTGGAAGGTAGCAATACCATGTCCATATTCTAGCGAGAAAAATTTTTTTCCAGTTGAAGATGTAAACATTGCATCAATCATCAGCCCAGAACTTTGGGCGGCAATAGCAAGAGAGGAGTACAACATTGGCACACGCGATATTATCACCGAGTAGCATAAACAGAATTATAAGATGTCCTGCTTCAGCTAAGATAAATGCTGTAGCGGAACGAAGAGGAAGTATAGCTGCGGCTAGAGGTACTGCGGTTCACGAAATGTGTGAAGCTCTACTTAAAAATAGATTAGATGGTATTACATTAGCTGATTACTACCTTGGTAGAAATGTTGATGTAGATGGTTTTAGTTTTGACATTACTAAAGATGATATTGCTATAGCTGAAATCTATGTTGATTATATTAATCAACGCACAGAAGAACTTAACGGTAAATTATTAATAGAAGAAAAAGTTAATGCTCCAGAGATTAGTGATGATCTATGGGGAACTGCTGATGCAGTCATCTTGGGTGAGAGTAATAGAATGGTAGTAGCAGATTTAAAGTCTGGTGCATGGCCTGTAGATGTAGTGATGAATGAGCAGTTAATGACTTACTCACTAGCCTGTCTGACAAGATGGGGAAACGAAGATACTGTGATTGAAATGACAATCATACAACCAAACAAAAGAGCCTTTCATAAAGATGGGCAAATAAGAACTTGGGATATTCAAGCTGTCGATCTTGCAGATTGGGGTTTGAATATTCTGAAACCAGCTTGTGATGAAGCAATGGGTGATGAGCCTAGCTTTAATGCTGGTAATTGGTGCAAATTCTGTTCACACAAAGAAGTTTGCGAAACATATAACAATCCAAAGGAGGATTAATAATGGTAGATAATAAAAAAGAGCAACCTCTTTTAAGTTTCCAAGATAAAGATGGAAACCCAAGAGAGATATTTGAAAAAGACTTAACTGATTTGAATAGACCTTTAATTCAACAGATTAGTCAAGACCTGGGAGCGCAACAACAACTTGAAGAGGCGTTTCAATTAGCAACTAAAACTGTTCATCACATGGAAAGTGTTAGAAGAAATATCGCTAATACAATTGAAAAGCTAGAAGATGTTTTACCACCTTACAAGAAACCAATTGTAATTGAAGGTGCTGACAAGGTAGGTAAATAATGTCGTTAGCAGCAATACAAAAGAAAAGTAAAGCTAAAGCGTCAATAACAATTATCTATGGCCCTTCTGGTCTAGGTAAAACAACACTTGCTGTTGGTAGCAAAAACCCAGTCGTAATTCAAACTGAAGAGGGACTGGGTATTCTTACTAACAACAGGGATATAGCTCATTTTCCATTAGCAAAAGATTACGATACTTTTATTGGTTATCTTAGATCACTTGTTGATGCAGATGAACTTGAATACAACACATTGGTTATTGATTCATTAGATTGGTTAGAGCCATTGATACATCAAAAGACCTGCGAAGCACATAAGCAACCTTCAATAGAAAGTTTTGGTTATGGTCGTGGCTACAATGAGGCACTTAAGTATTTTAGAGAAGTCCTTGATCTAGTTAATAGATTAAGAAACGAAAAGAAAATGCGAGTAGTGTTGATAGCTCATAACCAAATCAAAGCGTTTCACGATCCAAGCACAGAGTCTTACGACAGGCATGAACTAAAGCTACATAAAGCAGCTTCAGCCTTAGTGTTAGAAGCAAGTGATATGTGTTTGTTTTTAAACTACAAAAAGGGAACGGTAAAAGTACAAGGCAATAAAGGATTAACAAGTAAAACTGTTCAGTCTGGAAGAGTCTTAGTAACTACTGAGTCACCTGCATGTGTAGCTAAAAACAGGTACGGTTTACCTGAAGAGATACAAGTGGTTGATGAAGGTGATGACTTTATTGTTAGAGCTGAGAAAACTTGGGCTGAAATTGGAAAGCTAATCGCTAAGAAATGATTACTGACCAAGAAAAAGCAATCTACTATTTAACTAAAGCTAAAATTTTAGTTGAAGAGGTGAGCGAAAGTAACGGTGATGATGATCATATTCTACCGTTAGGTGCAAACAGAGTCTTAGTTGATGTTGTTGATGCCCTTAAAGAAGAGATTGATAGAGCCAGTGATTACGAAGAGTATGATCCTGGTTAAACATTAATAGTTAAATTTTTTTACGGAGGTAACGAACATGGATTTAACACAATTTGGTATGGATAAGTTTGAAGCTGGAGCTGAGAGTTCTGGTGGTGAACAAGCAAGAGTGAAACCTGGCAGATACAATTTAAAGTATTCTGGTTCAGATATGGTTGAGGGTAGGAATGGTTGGAAAGCATTAAAGATTTTATTTGATGTTGAAGGCGAAATCATATCTGTCAATCATGCTTTCACTATGGCTCACAATAACGAAAAGCCTGTTGAGATAGGAAGACAATCATTGTCTCTTATGCTCAATGCAATGGGTGTCGGATCAATGAAAAATACTGATGAACTACTTGGTAAAAAAGTAGAAGCAGAACTTATTGTTGGTGAGAAAGGTTACTTAGAAATAAACGATAACTTTGGTAAGACTTGGATGCCAGTTGGAGCGAGTGCTAACAACTTAAATCCTAAAGAGGAACTACCAAAAGAAGAGATGTTTCCAAGTGGCGTAGATGACGAAGACGACCTTCCTTTTTAAGCAAGATGATCTCATGTATCGGAGGCCGAGCTTATGTTCATACTGTCATGGCTTGGCTTCTCCTTTACTTCATATTCGTAATGGCAAGATTAAAGCAGCTTGTAGTTACAAACATCTTAAACTTATCGGGGAAAACAAGAAAATGGAGCATATCAAAAACTTTGCACAGATCAACGAGGAGTTGTTATCTGTCGCATTATCGGAAAGCAAATCTAAATACATAGAGGCTTCCAAAAAAAATAAATCTTACGTTCTGCATGAGTGGAGTAAGGAAGACAGAATAAATTTTGTCCGAAGGCTTGTGTCTAGCTATTTAAACAATTCTAAGGCACAGGCTGATGACTGATTTAACACAATTTTATGGTGAGCAAGGTTTAGTAATAGACAAGAACTTTGCTTTTACAAGTACCAGTAAATCTAATGGTGATCTTATAAGTGAGATGCGTTCTAATGGGTTGCTTGTAGATTTTTTAGATACTACAGGCAATTTGGTTAGAGTTAGCGTTAGTGCAACTGCAAATTCAAGACCAGATAAATCAAATGAACGATCTGGTTACTATGCCTACAATCAATTAGACAATAACTTTGTCTGCATTTACGGTAATTGGAGAACATCCCAGGAGTGGAAGTTTACTTCTTATAATCCTAACGAAATGTCTGCTGAACAAAAACGATTAATGCAGACTAAGTTGGAGGAAAGTCAAAAAAGGCGAGAGGAAGCTAAGGCAAAGAAGCAAGAAGAGGTTTCCATATATGCCAAAGAAAAGTTTGCTAGTGCGAATGAAGTTACGGATCATAATTATTTAAATGATAAAAAGGTTAAAAGCTATGGTTTAAAAACAATCAATGGAAACCTATTGATTCCCGTGCATTCTATCACCAAAAGTGATAACGGTATATTAGTAAACGATATAAAGTCCCTCCAATATATCTTTCCAGATGGCAGTAAAAAGTTTGTCGGTGGTGGCGAGATTAAAGGCAATGTATTTTTAATTGGTTGTGAAGCAACTGAATTGCCCTTTCTTGATACCCTAATTTTATGCGAGGGATATGCTACAGGAAGCTCTATATTTGAAGCTACAGGATTACCTGTTGCGGTGGTCTTCTCTGCAAATTTCTGTTTAACAGCGAGTGTTAGGTTGCGTAAGGTAACGGGTGCTAAGTTTGTTATTGCACTTGATAACGATACCTCTGGTATTGGTGAGAAAAATGCTAACGAGGTAGTTAATGCAGTTAGTAATTGTGTTTCCAGACTACCAAGTATTACAGGTGATTTTAATGATCTGCATTTATCTAAAGGATTAGATCAAGTTAAAACTGAATTAACTGAACATGCTTTCGGCTTAAGAAATTATGCAATTCGTAACTTGGTTGGAAGTCCGCCACCTATTGAATGGTTAGTTGATGATTTAATTCCTCTTGGCATTAATTCAGTATTGGCAGGTGTAGGTGGTATTGGTAAATCATTTCTTGGTATTGATTTAGCTATGAAAGTGGCCAATGGTGGCAGTTGGTTAGGTAAGACAGTTCTTGGCAGAGGTGATGCACTTATTATTTCTGCGGAAGACAGTCACAGCGAAGTTTGGAGAAGGATATCTGAGATAGATAAAACGGGTAGGCGATTTGATTCTTTGTATGATGTATTTATCTATACAGTTGCCGACAGTGGTAAACCATTAATACTATTAAAAGATGATGAACTTTCCCAACGTGCAAACGAATTGATTGAAGAATTAAAATCCTTAAAGAATTTGAAGTTGGTTATCTTTGATCCTATCCAGGCATTTATTGGATCATCAATGCCAATCAGTAGTTCTAATGAAGCAGGTCAATTGTGGTCAACATTTACTGCGGGTATATCTGCACAACTTGGAGTTACCTGTATTTCTATGCACCATATGAGCAAACAAGCACTAAATGATGGAGAAGACCAATCATTAACCAAAATGAGACAAAATATTAGGGGAGCTTCAAGCATAATTGATGGAAGCAGACAAGGAATCGTTGTCTTCAATGCAGGTAAAGATGAAGCTGAAAAGGTTTGTTTTGAGCAAGGTGAAGACTATGATCCAATGAAGGTTGTTAAGGGTGCGGTTGTAAAGAGCAACTTTAAATGTGACACAAGCATTAAGACTCTTTTTAGGAAGGGAGCAGTTTTAGAAATTTTAGATGAAAATAAAAAGTCTTTTGAATGGGACTGAGGAGTAAATAATAATGAATGGAAAAGGTAGTGATCAACGACCAAGACAAATTGATAAAAAAGTATTTGAGGATAATTGGGATAGGATATTTGGTAAAAGAAAAGAGAAAAAAGAACCTAAAAAAGATAAACCAAAGCAAAAGTGATTGGGTACCCGTATGGTCAATACAAGGGTATACGTATGGTCAATGATTGGGTACCCGTATGGTCAAATATCCTAAACTAATCTAGTAGAGAGAGTGAGCCTTTAGGCTCATCTCTCCAGGAAAAAAGTATCAGTAATATTTACTCATAAAGTTGGGTTGTAATTGTTAGGTTAATACTTAAATGCAATGCAACAAAAGGAAACATACATGAAGCAGTTAGAAGCAAGAATGATAGAAGCAAGAGATGAATTCCATAGGAATAGAAGGAAAAGAGGATTTATGTCTTTCTGGTGGTCTGATCCTTTACATTATGTTTTAGTTTTAGAGGTTGCTATTGCTAACGCGAGTAGCAAAAGCATTAACTTTGAAGCAATAGTGAAACTATTGCCAGGAAGTATGGGGAGTAGGTCAACGATAGCAACAGTATTAGATGACTTTGTGGCAAGGGAATATATGTGCAAGGAGAAGGGGAAGGATAAAAGGAAACGAGTATACAGGATTTGCAAAGAGCCAATGTTGTTGGTTAATCAGTATTATACAAATAGGGATTTCAGTCTTAAGGCGGTTAGTTAGTTGAAAGAGCAAAAATGGTGGTTGGTCATAGAAGCAATTGAGAAGCCAGAGAAGAGTGGGTTAATAAAGTTTGGGGTAGCCATGAAGTATAAAAGCTATTCTAAGCTTAAACAGGTTGTCTGGAAGTGGTATAAGAAGCAGTTGGGGAGAACTGATATTAAGAGTAGGGAGAAGGTAGTATTGTATGCACTTTGTGAAAGGTACTCAGCACAAGACTATTCTAGCCATGATGCGGTTAGCTACTTGGCGTTAATGATTGGTATGAACAGAAAGACCGTTAGTAAAGGAATTCAGAATTTGATGGATTTAGATATTATTTGGTGTGCTATTGATGGGGAGAAAAAAGTATTGCGAAGCCTAAAACGTGGAGTGCAGCATAAGCATTTTTTGTTTGTTGGTTTGGGTGTGATGTTAGAGGAAAGCCAAGAAGGGTAACTACTTTAGGGGGAGTTGATAATGTCACCCTCCAAGGCTTTCTGATCGGTTAAAGTTCCTGTTTAATTAATTTTACATAAAGGTCATGGTCTTTTCTAGTCATCATGATTTCAACCCTTCGCATATTATCTTTTTTATCATTGCTAAACTTAGCGGTGATTCTTGAAAGTTCTGGGTACTTTCGTTTTAGGTATTTCATGTCTTGCTTCATAGTCTTTCCGTGAATAGTAATATTAATAATTGTATCTGGTCATTTCTTAGACCTCTTAAATGCTTTGGTATTCGCCTTCTATCTATTTTCATTCATTCACTCCAAAATATTCATACTGAATTGTTACATCTACTCGGTGTTGGTCCTCTAAAGAGTAAACATCTCTAACCGCCTTTAATAGATTATCTTTTGCTTTTTCAAACTTCTTTTCTTTAGTTTTATTACATGGCACATAAAATCTTATGTCCGCATGAGTTATTTGCTTAACATTGTCTGGAAAGTCATCATCAGTTGTTGCCTTTATTGTTACTGTTAAATAGTCAAGACTCATTATTAGTTACCCCCTTTATTATTCATTGCGCTAAGTTGTTGTAAGTTCTCGTTAATTGTCTGCAAGTTTGCCAATGGTATTAATGCACTTACTAGCAGCGTGTAATCTTTGTCTTCATATAAAGTATTTATCCAATGATCATTTAAGGTTTCATATTGTTCTATTGATTCCTCTACCTCGTTAATGGTTTTATTTAATAGTTTGTATTCGTTTTTACTCATTTGTCTTGGTCCTCATAACATACGCCACATAGCATTTTATCTGTTGGCACTTGGTTTAAATCTTTGTAGCCATTATCTGCATAATTATTGTTATCAATAATATAATCAGCTTTATAACCACACTCATTACAACACCCTTTACTCATTTGTCTTGCTCCTCCTTGGTAATTATTAAATATGCTCCATGTAGGCAAAAGACCATGAATGAAAGCACGATTAAAACCTGTATACAGTTAATCATTTGGCTGCACCTCATCTAATATAGTTATTTCATCATCTCTAAGCTCAATATTGTTCTCTTCCAAAAACTGCATCTTTACACTTTCAATATATTCTTTTTTAGAGTTTGCCTCTCTGCCTATGTCGTGTGTTGTAATAGTTATTTCTGCGGTATAAATGTTCATTTGTCTTGAACCTCCTGCAAGTGGACATCATCATATCCTTGCTCAATCCATTTATCATAGTGTTCTTTTGCTTTTTCGTATGTAGTGTAGTAGTCATCACAACCACCAACCCATACAACGTATTTGTAATTAGGCATTAGATACCTCCTCTAGTTGCCACTCTTAAAATGTCTTTAATTGTGTATGTGTTCATAATTCCCCCCTAGTTAATGATTCTAGGATCACATTGTCTTTAAAATCATTATCTAAAAGTTCTGTAAACATTTGCAGACTGTGTTTCATTCCATCTACATATTCTTTATTAAAAAAATGCTCTTGATTTTCTGTAACAAAATCTGTCATAGTTTCTGTGTAATTTATAAAATATGCATGTAAGTCTTTATGACTTATATTTATTGTTTTGTTTGTGTTACTCATTGTGTTTACTCCTAGTTTTTTAAGAAATGGTTAATAAGGTATGAGCCATGCCACGCTTTTTTATTACGTGGCTTCTCTATTAGTTTGGTTATTAGTTGTTTAAATGTCATGGTTAAGCTACTCCTTGATTATTCATATAAAGATAATCATTAACAATCTCTTCGCCTATGATGTAGGCATACATGTTAACAACCGCTTCGGGGTTCGATAAGTTTGTATGAACTTCGCCAAAGTGCCAATTCTCATAATCTTTTACAAAGCCAATGACATCAAACGCTTTATCGCCTAGCCACTGTTTAGCTTGATTGGATCCAATGATAAAATAATCAGCATTAAAGCAATTATGATGCAGATCTTCTGTCCATGTGTCCGCCTCATGCTCCTTGTGATAATCAAGGTTATCATTTAGATAATCTAAAAAATATTGTTCTATTTCTTTTCTTTTGTAGTCCATGTTTGTTACCTCCTAAAGTAATTAAATTATATGACTTGCACCCAAAAAGCCCACATAAGCGGGCTTGTTTGGGTTGGGGGTTGGTTAAATCATATAGTATGACCGTATCTTATGTATGAGTCATTGGTTAAGATGTTGTTTTCCTCTAATAACTTTGTTAAATCATTAAGATCAATCTTAAACATTTTTCTAGCACGATTAATTGGATAGCCATAATATGTCATTTTATGCATTGCTACCTCTTCGCCTTTTTTGTTTTCTATATATCCATACATAGTAAATGATCCATCAGCATGTTTTTCAACACCGCCAGATAAATATGATGTTAAGTTTGCCATGTTTGTTACCTCCTAAAGTAATTAATTGTTCTCAACTGTATGAATTGTTACACAAATATACTTATATATCAAACACTTACAGTAAAAAACATAGGTTTTATGTAAAGAATGCTGTAATATAGGGGTTTAAGGAGCAATAGAAAGAATCAGTTATGGAGCAAAAAACACCCAAAAAAGACAATAAATCTCTTAAAAAGGGCGGTAGAAAGAAGATTAATATTGATTTAGAGCAAGTGGAGAACTTAGCGGCAAGAGGGCTAGGAACTACCCAGATAGCCCGTGCTTTAGGCGTTTCATGGAATACTATTGATAGAAATAGAAAGCGTAGTGTAGATTTTGAAGATGCTTATAAAAGGGGGAAAGCTCGTGGACTTGCCCAAGTTACAAATTCCCTGTTCACTTCCGCCACTGATGGCAATGTTACCGCCCAGATATTCTATTTAAAGAACCAAGATGCAAAGACATGGAAGGATCGAGTCGAAAATGTCCACGCGACTATAAACCTTAATGATGTTCTAAGCGGTGCAAAGGATAGATTGCACGGATATAACACGGATAGATTAAAGGCTAAGGAAATAAACCCTTTACCTACAACATCTAAGGAGAAGGAAAGCCTGGTAATTAATCAGACTAACAAGAAAAAGAAGTAATAATGGCGGTTGTTGCTCCTCCTCATGGCGGCAACGTTCAAGGGTTCGCCAATAAGTAGAGATTTGTTAGATGCTCCAACAAATATGATGCTTATACCCCCCCTTGATTTTTTCGCACGGGGTATATTACGTGTAACTGTTGCGATAATTTTTTTTTAATTTTTTTGAATTTTTTTTGGAGCAAAATATGAAAGAGGCAATACAGGAAATCTTAGCAATACTTAGCATTGGTGCTTTAGGCAACATTGCAATATTTTTAATACTGGTACATATATGAAATACGGAGCAGAACAAGAAAAGGAATTGATGACCGAAATATGGTCGCCCTACATAAAAGACGATCCATACAACTTTGTTAAGTTTATCTTTCCCTGGGGAGAGAAGGACACCCCCCTTGAAGACTTTGAAGGCCCAAGGAAGTGGCAAGAAGAAATTTTAAAAAAAATGACAGTCCACATCCAACGTAACCAAGGACGTGTTGATCCCGAAATGTTTAGATTAGCTGTAGCATCAGGTCGTGGTATTGGAAAGTCTGCACTTGTCTCTTGGCTAATCTTGTGGATGCTATCTACACGACTAGGCTCAACCATAATCGTAACTGCTAACACCGAACAACAGCTCAGATCAAGAACATGGGCGGAGCTAGGTAAGTGGCTAACCCTAGCAATAAACAATCATTGGTACTCTAAAACAGCCACCACGATTAAACCAGAAGGTTGGTTTGAAGAAGCACTAAAAAGAGATCTAAAAATAGACACTGGTTACTACTACGCCCAAGCACAATTATGGAGCGAAGAAAACCCAGACGCGTTTGCTGGTATTCACTCCTCCTACGGAGTTTGTTTGATTATGGATGAAGCATCAGGTATTCCAGCACCCATCTATTCTGTCTCCGAGGGTTTCTTCTCCGAGCCAACTGAAAACCGTTACTGGTTTACCTTCTCTAACCCACGAAGAAACTCAGGCCCTTTCTACGACAGCTTTACATCTAAACGTAAGTTCTGGAATCTAAAACAAATAGACTCACGAACTGTAGAAGGTACTGACCAAAAACTTTTCCAAACTATGTTAGAGCAGTACGGTGAAGATTCTACCGTTGCAAGAGTAGAGGTACTCGGAGAGTTTCCAAACTCTGATGACGACTCAGTCATACCAATGGAACTTGCTAGAAACGCAATTAATAGAGATGTATCACTAACTGCAAAAGCACCTATTGTTTGGGGATTGGACGTAGCACGTTTTGGCGGAGACAACTCAGCACTTTGCGTCCGACAAGGCAACACAGTTTTTGAAATTAATACTTACAAATCTATGGATTTAATGCAATTATGCGGTGCAATTAAAAATAAGTTTGATGATTGCACAGTCATAGAAAGACCAGAAGAAATACTTGTTGATGTTATTGGTCTTGGTGCGGGAGTTGTAGATAGACTAGCGGAACAAAATTTACCAGTAAGAGGTATCAACGTAGCCGAGTCACCATCATCAAAGAAAAACTATCTCAACCTACGAGCTGAGTTATGGTTTGCTATTAAGGATTGGTTGGCGCTGCGTAATTGCCGACTTCCTAATGATGATGAGCTTGTATCAGAATTGGCAGCGCCTTCTTACAAATATACATCAACAGGAAAAATAAAAATAGAGTCTAAAGATGAAATGAAAAAAAGAGGAATTAAGTCACCCGACAAAGCAGATGCACTTGCATTGACCATGGCATCCTCGGCTGCAAGTTTTAGTGGAGGAGAGAACTTTTTAGGGTATAATTTCAAGAAACCATTGACATCAAGAATAATACGAGTGGGATAAAAATTTATGGAATATGATAAAGACGATACAGTTGAAGCAACAGAAGAACAACAAGAGTCTTATGACGAACAAAAATTACAAGGCTGTCTTAAATCCGAAATGGATGACGCTAAAGACTTCATTGACCAAATTGGTGAACAAAGAGCAGACGCAACAGACTACTACTTAGGACAAGAGCCTGGATCAACATCTTCTCTACAATCAGAGTTTATATCAACAGACGTTAGAGACAGCGTACTGTTTATGCTTCCCTCTATCATGCGTACCTTTTTTGGTACTAGCAAGATAGTTGAGTTCATACCCAAAGGCCCTGAAGACATACAACTTGCTACACAGCAAACCGATTATATTAACTATGTCATACAACAAAAAAACCCTGGCTTTAAAGTTTTATATGATGCTTTCAAAGACGCACTGATTAGAAAAACTGGTTTTGTAAAAGCCTACTGGGATGACAGCATTACTGCATCAACACACGAATACACAAACATTTCTCCTGAAGCCTACCAAGCACTCACACTTGATCCTAACGTAGAGGTAATCAAAGAGTCTGTAGAAATGCAAAGCATGACACTGCAAAATCCTGAGACTGGCGAAGAAATGACTCAAGAAACACCAGCAAGTTACGACATAAAAATTAGAAGAATTAAACCTAAAGACCAGGTGGTTATAGAAGCAGTACCACCTGAAGAAGTTTTAATATCAAGAAACGCTAGAGACTTAGAATCATCACCTTATGTTGCACACCGCATGGTAAAAACTGTAAGCGACTTAGTTGCTATGGGTTATAACAAAGAAGACATGGAGCAATATGCTGGTTCTGGTGACTCTATAGATGCAGAAAGCTATGACGAAGAACAAGCAAGAAATCCTTACGCTGATTTTTCTGGCGTAGATAGAACTGACCAAAACAATGTTCTCTATGTAGAGCATTATATTTTTTATGATTTAGATGGTGATGGTATAGATGAAAGGATTAGGGTATGCACAGTAGGCAATGGGATAAACATTGTTAACGCAACACCTTGGGACGATCTACCTATTACACTCTTCTGTCCCGATCCTGAACCTCACACCTCCATTGGTTCATGTCCTGCGGACTACCTAATGCCTATTCAAGCGGCTAAATCTCAGATAATGAGAGACACCCTTGATAGTCTAGGCCACGCCATCTTCCCGAGAATGGGAATTGTTGAAGGGCAAGTTAATATTGATGATGTCCTTAATACCGACATAGGACAACCTATTAGAATGAGAGCGCCAGGAATGGTACAGCCTTTCGCTGTGCCTTTCGTTGGTAAAGAAGCCTTCCCAGTATTGTCTTATCTTGACGAAGCCAAGGAGAACCGCACAGGAGTTTCTAAAGCATCTGCTGGACTAAACGCTGATGCACTTCAGTCTTCTACTTCACAGGCTGTTTCAGCAACTATGTCTGGAGCGCAAGGCAGAGTAGAGCTTATTTGCAGACACTTTGCAGACGGAATGAAAGATTTATTTAAACTGGTTAACTCACTTGTCATCAAGCACCAAGAAGGTCAAGATATGATGCGACTTAACAACGAGTTTGTACCTATTGATCCTAGATACTGGGATGCTGACAAAGACTTAGTTATCAATGTTGGTATATCTAAATCATCAGACGAAGAGAAGTTCCAAGTGCTAACAGCCTTATCACAAAAACAAGAACAAATCTTACAAACACTAGGCCCTGACAATCCTTTACTCAATCTACAGCAGTACGCTAACACATTGACAAAAATGATTGAGATGGCTGGTTTCAAAGATGCAAGCTCATTTATAAACACAACGGTTCAACCACAACAACCGCAACAACCCGAACAACAGAAGCCTGATCCAGCAGAAATACTAGCACAAGCAGAGGCACAGAAAGCGCAAAACCTTGGACAGAAAGCTATCATAGACGCAGAAACAGACAGAATGAAAATCATCATGGAAGATGATAGAAATAGAGATCAATCTCTTGCAGATATGCAACTTAAGATTGCTGAGTTGGTGGCTAAGTATGGCGCACAGGTAGATGTAGCAGAGATCAACGCTATCATGGAAAGAGATAGAGAGGCTATGAGACAAGTAGCAAAGAGTGAATCTCAAGGAATGTTTACAAATGGAAACAACCAACCAATCGGATAAGATATACGATCTAGAATTTCTTGATGGAGATTTTATTTATGTTGGTTCGGATATAAAGGCTAAAAACTTAGAAGAAGCCAAAAGAGTCGCAAGAGTGTTTTTGCAAATACCACCAGACTCAGAGCTTATATCATGTACGGAGACATTGATACACTAATGGCAATAACATACAGAGGCGAAAAGTTCGCTGGTTACAATAAACCTAAACGAACACCAGGTCATAAAACCAAGTCACATGCTGTCTTAGCAAAAGTCGGTAGCACCATAAAATTAATTCGCTTTGGTCAACAAGGCGTGAGTGGTGCTGGTAAAAAACCAATGACTGCTAAAGGTAAAGCAAGAAGAAAATCATTCAAGGCAAGACACGCCAAGAATATCGCAAGGGGTAAGTTGTCCGCAGCTTACTGGGCTAACAAAGTAAAATGGTAAGGAGATACTATGTCATTATATGCAAACATAAATAAAAGAAAAAAAGCTAAAACAAGTAGACCAAAAAAGAAATCTACTATTTCTAAAAAAGCCTACGCTAACATGAAAGCTGGTTTCCCTAAAAAGAAAAAGAAGAAGTAATTGTTTGGTTGGTTTGATAAGTTTTTAGAGTGGTCATTCCAACGACACGCAAACAACCTACACAAAAAATATATATATGATAGACAAACTAATAAAACCCGTAACAAAGCTACTTGATAAGGTCATTCCAGACGCAGATCAAAAGCAAAAGATTGCACACGAAATTGCAACTATGTCTGAAAGGCACATTCATGAGATTGCTAAAGCACAAATAGAAGTCAACAAAGAAGAAGCCAAAGGTAACTGGTTTCAATCATCTTGGCGACCAGCTACAGCATGGATATGTGTTGCAGGTTTTGCAGTCAACTTTCTTATCAGTCCACTCGCTGCACCTTTTGGTATTGTCGTACCACAAGCAGATACATCAACAATGCTACCTGTTCTTATGGGTATGCTTGGTCTTGGTGGTATGCGATCTTACGAAAGGGTAAAAGGAGTAGGAAAATAATGCCTTGGGAAAACTTCAAAGAAGAAGAGTTTTCTTGCAAACATTGTGGTAAAAATGGTATTTCACACGAACTAATAAATAAGTTACAATCACTTAGAACTGAGCTGGGTTTTCCTTTTATTATTACATCTGGTTACAGATGCGAAGAACATCCAATAGAAGCGAGAAAGAAAACTCCAGGTACTCATGCAGAAGGATTGGCTGCTGATGTATATGTAAGAGGAAGCAAAGCACTCAACATAGTATCAAAAGCTAAAGATTATGGATTTACTGGCGTTGGTGTGAATCAAAAAGGAGATGCTCGTTTTATACACTTAGACATCTCAGAAGAAAAACAAGACAGACCAAGGCCGCATATTTGGAGTTATTGATGGACAACCCTATTTTATTTTGGAACGCGATTATCACCCTCGTTTATGTTCCTATTATATACAGCATTCGCACTAACGCTGCTGATGTAAAAAGGGTTGAAATATTGATCAATAAAACAAGAGAAGAAATACCTACACGCTACGCTACCAAACAAGACTTGCATTTAGACATGCAAAGAATTTTTGACAGACTAGATAAATTAGACGAAAAAATTGATAAACTAATAGCACATTAAAAAATTTATATGCCCTCACAAGAAGATATCTTAAACTCAAACGAAGCAGAGTTAATTCTAAACTCAGAAACATTCACACACGCTGTAAACAATCTTAAAGATGACTACATAAATTTATGGTTATTAACCAAAGACAGTGATATAACTAAAAGAGAAAATTTACACAAAGCAATCAAACTTTTACCCGAAATAGAAAAACATTTAAGAATAATAGTAGAGAAGGGTAAGATCACAAAGTCACAACTAGGAAGATTGCATAAAGTTGTGTAAAATTTAATTTAGTATTGTTAAAATACTACTTTACATTTTTAAGGAATGAATATGACCAACAACGCAAAGCCGATTGGTTTACAAACAAATTTAGAACAGACAGAACAATCTTTC
>Ga0208667_1000110_pt1 | contig 36439 bp, 70 predicted proteins | sample 11BtaG_FD_184085 | JGI IMG/M metagenome (GOLD analysis project Ga0208667, IMG submission 184085) | Marine viral communities from the Subarctic Pacific Ocean - 11B_ETSP_OMZ_AT15265_CsCl metaG (SPAdes) (version 2) | ecosystem: Environmental > Aquatic > Marine > Oceanic | place: Pacific Ocean... | reverse complement strand
AAGCACCTACTCACCTTCGGTGCTTTGAGAATTAGTTATTCTTCAAATCAGCTATGTGGTTAATCCAGTTGTTAGCCTGTTCGTAATAATACTTATCACCCGTTTCAGCAAAGGCATCTTTAAAAAATTCTACTTTAGTTTCTGCGTGTTTAATTTGTTCGGCCATAATTCTCAAAGTTTGTTATTGTTGCTTGAGAGAATCTACAACCCTTTTTTGATATATGCAAATCTTTTTTCACAAAATAAAGAAAATAGTTCTTGTTTAGGTTAATAAATATCCGTATAATGTGAAAAGCAATTTTAAATAGACCAATAATAAATGAATGAATTTGACCACAAACTAAACGGAAAGTTACACGAGTATAAATCAAGAACGGGTTTGAAAATGTATCAAATTGCTGAAAATGCAGGGATACCAAAACAGTCCTTATATAACTTTTCATCTTCTAATAGATGTTTAAAGTCTGAGGACATAAAAAAGTTGATGGATTTACTTAATCTTAATATTGAATTGGTGGAAAAGAAATGAACTTACCTCTAGTAAACATGAACTATAACGGAGTGTACGAGCAAAGACATTGCGATAGTGCGTTATCAGGTTCGCCTCGATTTGAAACTGGATTCGGAGCAATGGAAAAAGAACTCGATTTTGAAGATGCTGTATTCCTAATTGGAAAAGGAGCTATTGACAAATACGACTACATAACGGAAGTAACTCAATCTGAATGGGCTTTAGAATACGCTCCTGATGTTGAGACTAACGAATTACTATTTGAAGTTATTGAAGAACAAATACAAAAGGAACTATGAAAAGATACGCTGTAACAATAGATATGTATGTCAACAACGAAGAAGAAGCTAATCAGATAGCTAAAGAAATTAACGACAAATACGACAATCAAGCTAAGGTGGTTTCAGTAACAGAAGCGCCTTACGGTAAAATAGGAGAAAATAAATGAGTGAAGTACAAGGAAACTACGGACAGGAAGTAGGGTTGCAAGAGATAGCACATCAGGACTTTTTATCAATCGAAGAAAGGGTTGATGAAGGGTTAATGAATCCAATGGAAGCGTATGCTTTGTTATACAGTCAAAGCAAATTGCTAAGCCAAGTATTAAATAGAATAAAAGATATTGCTATTGATGAACGGCAAAAGTATGGAGAAAAAGAAGAGTTGGTTTATCATGGGTTTGATGTTCAATTAACAGGGCGTTCAAACTATTCCTACAAGCATGATGAAGAATGGCAAGGGATCGAGACTTCTAAAAAAGAGCGTGAAAACCTGATGAAAAAAGCCTTACAAATGAATGAGCAAAATAAACAGCTTGTAGTTCATGGTGAGGTTATACCGCCTGCTGAATCAAGTTACACAACATCTTTAAAAATGGTGAAGAAATGAGCATCTATAAAAAACTATTTGAAATAACATCAACAATGGATAAGATGAAAAAGGATAGCGAAAACCCTTTTTATAAGTCTAGGTATTTTGATGTAAACCAACTGATTGAAACATTAAGACCTGAATTTATAAGACATGACTTGTTGCTTTTACAGCCTATAAAAAACGGAGAGGTTGGAACCATTATAATGGATTTTGGATCGGGTGAAACTGTCGAATCTTTTATACCCCTACCTGAAATTAACGATCCGCAAAAGATTGGTTCTGCAATAACTTATTACAGAAGATATTCCCTCCAATCTCTTTTAGGAATTGAGGCAGAAGATGATGATGCAAATTTAGCTTCTAAAGGATCAAGTAAACCAAAAGATAGTAAACCATCGAAAAAATCAGATGATAAAGAGTGGCTCAATGAGGGCATGGAGGAATGGGATAAAGCAGAAGAATGGGTTCGAAATGGTGGCAATCCATACAAGCTTAGGGATAAATATGCTGTTAATAAATTGAACATGGAATACTTTGTTAACATATCAAAAGAAGCTGGACATATTAAATAACCTATGATTTACGATCTTTCTAAACCATACGATGCAAACAAATTCAAGGCTAGGCTTAAAACCCTAAAAGATAAAAAGGTTGAACTAACAGAGATAAGGGAAAAAAGAACGCTAACACAAAACTCTTACCTTCATGTTTGCATATCAATCTTTGCCATTGAATTTGGTTATACTTTAGATGAAGCTAAAACACTTCTAAAAAGGAATTGCTCGTTTATGGTTTATGAAAAGAACGGAGATAAGTTTCTAAAGAGAACTAGAGGGATGGACTCTAAAGAGCTTACCGACTTCATAGATTGGATAAGAGACTATTCAGGGATGCAAGGGTGTTATATTCCAACTCCTGATGAATACAGGCAAAACAAAAGACAGATTGACGATCATATATCAAGTCATAAAAGGTATTTATAAACTTTAAATCGGCAATAGATTAGGTTTATTGCCAAAATACAGGAAACAAAATGAAAGACATAAAAATTGAAGGTGTATTAAACGGATGGATTGTAAGTGTAGGCTGTCAAAAGATAGTATTCACTTCACGAACACAAATGTTTAAAGAGATGGGTAAATATTTTGATAATCCAAAAGATATGGAAAGGAAGTATCTAAAAAAAGCTAAGAATGGTATAAGTGAAAATTCTCAATATCTTCCGTTTATGGAATACGGATTAAGCGGATCTATTACTTCTTCTGAAAATCAGATTACATTTCAAAATGATTAGCTCCAAAAGAAGAAACGAGGCATACAACGAGGGCTTAACAGCCTGTATTGAGACTAAAGGCAATTGTGAGAGAACCTTTAACAGGTTCGGAAGATGGAACGCTCAGGCTAATGCGTTTAATAAAGGATGGAATTTTGTACTTAAACATAAATTTTTAATGAGGTGTAGTAAATGAGTTTTACTAATCAAACCTATCCAATGCCTTACGGTTTTGGTAAGAAGAAATCAACTAAGAAAAGGGCTTTAACCCGGGATGAAGTTCGGGAAATTAGAAAATCAGATAAGCCTAGCAAAGAGTTAGCAAAGATTTACGAACGAAGCGAAAGCGTTATTTGCAACGTCAAAAACTACAACACATACAAAGGAGTGAAATGAAAGGAAACGGAGCAACGAACTATAAAGAATGGTCAGGCGACATGCTACCATATAATTTTGTTCAAGAAGAAACTAAGCCTAACAAACTAACTCACGAAGATGTAAGAGAAATACGGGCTTCAAATTTAAGCACTAAGGAGCTATCTAAGATTTACGGAGTTAGTAAGTGGGCTATAAACGATGTAAAAGCTAAACGAAGTTATAAAGAGGTGAAATAATGGCTGATATAACAATGTGTACTAATAAAGATTGCCATTTATCTGATATGTGCTGGAGATTTTGCGCACCACCTGATTTAGAAAGGCAATCTTATGATGAATTTTCTCCCGATGAAAACGGAGATTGCGAACATTTAATTTATACAGATGAGGTGAGTGATGAAGAGTTTATTAGTGCTTTTATTTAGTATTATACTAGGCGTGGGGTTTATGGCATCTTTAATATTCTTAGTACAAGAACCCATTCACAACCACGTAAAAGCAACGCATCAAATTAGCGACTTAAAAACCGTATCAACGGTATATTGCATAGATGAAGGGAAGGTATATTCAGAAGGCAAGCACAAAGATATTAAATCAACAATTACAATTTATCCAAAAATAAAAATAAACACACATGAGTTCACTAAATAAAGCACAATTAATAGGTCGGATTGGAAAAGACCCTGAATCAAAACAAGTAGGAAATTCAACCGTTACAAATTTCTCAATAGCAACTAGCGAGAAGTATAAAGATAAGAACGGAGAGCAAGTAGAAAACACTCAATGGCATAACATCGTAGCTTGGGGTAGATTGGCTGAGGTATGCAGAGACTACCTAAAAAAAGGATCACTTGTCTATGTAGAAGGCAAAATCGAAACCCGTTCATGGGAGAAAGACGGAGAGAAGCGATATTCAACTGAGATAAAGGCTTTGCAAATGACTATGTTAGATAGTAAAAGCGATAATTATCAAGGTGGCGCTCCAAAGAACCCGCAAAACAACTCGCAAAGTTCACCCGTAGAATTAGGGAAAGACTTTGATGATGGTCAAGATCTTCCCTTCTAGCTTGTCACAAATATCCACTAAATTTGTGACAGAATATTTTAAACCTTACACTTTTAACCATTGCATTAAACCAACCATATAGGTATATTTAGTGTAATTACTGAATCTGATTGGCGTCGGATAACACGGAAAGTAAAGCTCTTGCGAGAGCCTATCGTATTCAGCAGAACGTTTCCATCTGCCACGCCAAAGAATATTAGCGGTAGGTTCTTTCAGGGGCTTTTTAATTTTAAACTACAAGCAAAATGAGTAAAGACAAACCAAACTATTATGCTATAATACCATCTAGTGTTAGGTACGATAATTCCCTTTCAGGCTCTCAAAAGCTATTCTACGGAGAGATAACAGCATTAAGTAATAAACACGGTTACTGTTATGCTTCAAACTCTTATTTCGCTGAATTGTACGGGGTAAGCACATCTACTGTAAGCCTTTGGGTTAAATCTTTAAAAGAGAATAACCATGTTATAGTTGAGTACATAAATGAAGGAAAAGAAGTGAAGCAAAGAAACATTTACCCTATTCAGAAAATCGAAAGGGGGTATTCAGAAAATCGAAAGGGGGTGGTCAATAAATCTAAAGAGGGGTGGTCAGAAAACCTAAAAGATAATAGTACAAGTATTAATACTACAAGTAAGAATAATAAAGAAGAATATAGCGAAACTAAAGTTTCTTTCATTCCCACTTTGGAAGAGGTTAAAGATTACTTCAATAAAAACGGTTATAGTTTAGATGTAGCTGAAAGAGCTTACAATATGTATAACGCATCGGTAGAAGATAATCCTAAAAGAAAGTATTGGAGAGATTCACGGGATAACGTAATTAAGAACTGGAAATTAAAAATGCAATCAGTGTGGTTTAAAGATGAAAACAAGGCAACCCCAAAAACTAAGCGAAATAATGGAAGAGAGCGAATTAGCATACTCGATCAAATCGACTAAAAAATCGAGTATAGGCGACCCTATTACTTTTTCGATGCAAGACATCCAAGCGGATAGTTTAAAGCCTTTGTGCTATGCGTACGGCTCTGAGCAAGCGAATAAGTACGAAGGTAAACTATTAGTTGACTTCACCACAGATAAAGAAAGAGGATATACGAAGATTAAAAAAATAGCAGAGGCATATCTGACCAAATGGGAAGGGTTATCTAAAGAAGGTATTGGAATGTACTTCTATTCGGACTCTGTCGGATGTGGAAAGACTTTACTAGCTTGTATAATAGCGAACGAACTTTACAACCGTAACAAGGTAGCTAGTCAAATTTATACAATGAATGATTTATTTACTTTGTTTCAGGAATCGTTTAGCAATTCAGATATAAGCTCTCTTAGAATATTGAACGTAATTAAAAGTGTTCCTTTGTTGATATTGGATGAAATAGGATTCGAAGCTAAAAAAACAGATTGGCGACACGATAAAGTTTTGGAAATTATAGACACTAGGTATCAATCAGGCAAACCGACAATATTTACTTCTAATGTAGATATTAAAGATTTACCCTACCACCCTAGAGTGGCAAGCCGTGTTGAGGAAATGGGAGTTTTGATTGAGTTCCCAGATTACGATCACAGGCAAGACGAAGCCGATAAAAGGCAAAAACAATTACTAAATAAAATAACGGGATGAAATATTCAGAGACTAAAAATTACGATGATGTAATGAAGTACCTAAAGGATAAATACAACATTCACAGATCAAACGTAGCTACTGATTTTTATGGCAAAAAGGTAAGACCTGAGCAAACCCCAAAAATGCCAGTAATAATTAAATACATAAATGAAAACATGAAGGACTTTAAAGAGTTTACGGCTGAATACATGAACATTAGTGAGCCTTTAGGGTGTGGTAAAAGGTCATTTACTGATGAAGAGTCAAGGAAATGGCTTAGTAGGTGCTTGCTTAGTTTTAATTCATCAAGAAAGGAATCGAGAAGATACTTTTGTAAAAAATGTGATGCTTGGCATTTAACATCACAACCAAATAAAAAAATAACAGGATAGGATTATGAAAAAAATTGAATTTGAAACATTTAAAGATTTAGAAAATACATACACGATTAATCAATTAAAAAAAGAAGAACCATGCAATATAAATTTTTTAGAATATCGAAAATATAAGGTTACTATTGAATTAGTTGAAGAGCCTAAAGAAGTTCTCATTGAAAGATTGGAAAGGCTTAGAAAGGAATCAAGGGGTTTCGATAAAAACAAAAGATTAAATAAAGAAATTGAACTTATATCAAAAAAAGATATAAAATGAAACCATCCATCCAAAACCTAGCAAAATTCTATTGTAAGCAACACGGGATAATAGTAAGCGACCTTACATCCCCTAACCAGTTGCAGGAGCTTTGTATGTACCGACATGGGTTTATAGCGCTTTGTAAATCTCAAAGTATTCCGATTAAAAAAATATCTGAATTTCTAAACAGAACGAGAGTAACAGTTTATAAGAGCGTGAAAAAACATAATGAGCTAATTAACGACAGGTGGTATCAATCTCACGTACTAAAACACGGGTACGGAACTATGCAAATGATTAATTGAAAATAATTGTTAACTAAAGTTGACTTTAAATTTAGAGTTTACTATCTTTGTGTAAGCAATTAATAACAAACTTTGAGAATTATGGCCGAACAAATTAAACACGCAGAAACTAAAGTAGAATTTTTTAAAGATGCCTTTGCTGAAACGGGTGATAAGTATTATTACGAACAGGCTAACAACTGGATTAACCACATAGCTGATTTGAAGAATAACTAATTCTCAAAGCACCGAAGGTGAGTAGGTGCTTTTAATTAAAAGGAATTGATATGAAAACCTCCGAGATAGTAAACGAAATAAACGAAACGCTGAAAGACGATTTTATCAGTAAAATAAGCAAATGAGATTATCCGATTGTGTGTGAGAGCATAATCGGGTTTTAAACAGTTCTTTGAATTTAATGAAATTGGAACCCGAATGTTCTAGGACGCCCTGCTTTCCTAGAAGCAAAAGAGACATGAAAGCGGTGTTTAGTTCGGGTTCCTTGAAACTGAGTGAGGTGGCGAAAGCGCATAAAAATAGGTTATTAACCGAATAATCCAGACTACGGGCAATGCGATAAGTAAACGCTATAACGGGTAGATGGATAAGACCCATGTGGACACTCCTAAATGGATTAAAGCATCGAAGCAACAAACCATCTTACAGGTATCGAATCCTGTCCTCACTCAACATTTTAAGGAAGCGGTGATCTTCAGGCGTATCGGGTTTTGAAAGACGTAACGAAACACACCACTCACTAAGCCCTGAAGCAGTTAGTGAGCCTTATTTTAAACTGGATAATCCAGTAAAACATAAACCAGTTAATTATGTTGTTTCTGGAAGCCGATTCTGCAATGGATGAAGGGGGAGCATATCCCTCAATCGGCTCAATTAATTTTAACTAAATATAGAATAATGAGTATTAAAGAAATTTCAATATGGGATATGCCAAACATGTATTCAAAACCTGATGGTTACGAATATAAAGCAGTTCCCGAATCTACATCTGAAAACATTGCCGTTTTAATAGAAAAGATAAATGAGCTTGTAACAGAGATAAATAAACTTAAAGGAGTTTCGGAATGAGTAAATTTAAAGTAGCTGATAAGTTTGGCGTTGATATTAAAAATCTAAGGATAAAAGAATAATGGAAACTCTTGATATTAAACTAGAGATTGCAGGTAAGGAAAAAGAATGCAAAGTAGATTTCGACAGGCAGGGTAATAAACTCTTTGTAATGGGCGCAATGGCTAAAATTGGTACAGCATACACCCCGATTGACTTAGACACTATGCAGAAGTATAAGGCTATGAAACAAGCTAAATCTATATTAGGCATAGAATGATTTACTTAATATTAATACTAATGCTTTTGTATGGATGGAAGAACTTCACGAACGCTAGGAGATATATCAGAAAGCAGTCCTTTGGATTGCCTGATGGAAATGATGAATCAATATCAGATACACGGAGTGAAGCGATTTACTATTCTGATTTCTACAAATAGGAAACAGTTTATCAGGATGTTACGAGAAAATAAAAATGTAATAAGTTACGAAGGTAAAACACCAATAATAGTGAGGATGAAGTGAGCGAACATCAAATTATATCCTACTTAATGATTGTAGCATATTTGGCTTTGATTATAATCGGGGTTATTATATTGGAGAGGAAGAAGTGAACACTTTCTTAAAAAGAAAACAAACCAAAGGAAAGAACACCGTAAACATAAGTAAAGAAACAAAAGAAAAAAGCCCCTATGAAAAAAGAATATTCCTGCCATATACGTTTTAAGATACACGGCTCTTTACCTGATCGAACATAATTTTGTTATGAACGTGCCAAGCTGTTTCTCATGCTTGCACATATAAAATACATAATATTAAAGTAGCAATCAATATTAATTATACATATATTAAATAAAGATGGATAGCAAACAACTTACATTGAAGCAATTAGAGTTTTTAAACTACATAAAAGATTATAAATCTGATAAGGGCGTTTTTCCTACTTATATTGTAATACAAGAAGCGTTTGGTTTTAGGTCGCCTCACAGCGTAACACAGAACATTAAAGCGCTAATTAAAAAAGGTTATCTTACAAAAAAGGAGGGGGCTTACAAGCTGACTAAAAAGAGAATATGATAACATCTGATTTCATAGAGACTATTAACGACCTTGATATGAGTTTTGGATCAAAGCTAATTTATATTTGGCTTTATTCTAAGTTTGAATACAAAGGTTTTAAGTTGTCGGATATATTAGATCAGTTTGATATTTGTGAAAGGCAAGGATTAAGAAGGTTAGCAGAAATGCGAACGTGTGTAGAAATTGAAAAGAAGAATAACAGATACTATTTAAAATGAAGCAACGCCTTGAATTTGATTTTGTAACACCAACTTTAAATGGAAAAAACGGATTGATCCGTGAACACTTCCATGCTAAGAAAAAGCGACAAACAGCCATAAAATGGGCTATAATATCGGAGAAACCCAACAAGCATAAAGGTAAGGTTATTATCACTTATACACGGGCAAGCGTGGTAGCTCCTGACTGGGATAATTTATGTGCAAGTTTCAAGCATTGGGGAGACGGATTAGTTAGTTCAGGAGTTATAAAAGATGATAAGCCTTCTATAATAGTTGAGTTTAAACCCCGATGGGAAAAAGCAAAAAACAATAAATCAGTTTACACTATAATTGAAATTGAGGATGTAGAATGATGTTTCCTAAACCACCCGTAATAAAATCAGAATCAATAACTCGAAGCGCTCACGGGGAGCTATGCGCATTCAGGATTGAAAACGTATGCAACCATAGGCAAGCAAGTACGGTATTTTGCCACGCTCCAAGCTCTTTAAAGGGAATGGGAACTAAAAGCCCTGATTTTTGGGGCGCTTATGGCTGTGATGATTGCCACAAACACGCTGATTCGGGCAAGGTTTCTTATCAGGATTGGATGCGAGCAATATTTGAAACTCAAATTAAGTTAATTGAAAAGGGGTTAATTCAGATTAAGAAATGAACAGAATAAAAGCCTTTAAGCTAACAATAGCATTGATTATAACGATAGGGACTGGAATAGTGATTTTAGTTGTATTATAACGGTTGTGTGTATGATTTCGTTGCGACAAAAAGAATAAATATTAATTAATAAACAATAAATTATGAGTAAACAATTAGATTCCAAAAATGCAGAAAATATCAATGAATTATCCACGTTGTTATGTGCAGGCTTTCCAGCAGTTGGCAAAAGTTACCTTTACAACCATTCTAAGCTAAAAGTTTTAGATAGTGATAGTAGTAAGTTTGATAAAGCTTTTTTTCCTAAAAATTACATAGACCATATTAAGGCAAATTTGGGTAAAGTAGATATTATACTTATAAGTAGCCACGAAGTTGTAAGGGATGCACTTGTTAAAGAAGGTTTTCACTTTACTCTTGTTTACCCAAATATTGACTTGAAACAAGAGTTTATAGAAAGGTATAAACAACGAGGAAGCAATGAAAGTTTTATTAAACTGGTAAGTGATAACTGGACTGAATGGATAACACAATTGCAAAATCAGATTGGTTGTAAAAAGATTGAATTAAGCACAGGACAATATTTAAAAGACGTTATAGCTTGCACATAACATAGTATATGCTCAATACGCATATTCTTAAATATTCAGAATAAGATGAATAATACTATTTAATTAGTATCAAAAAATCTGAACTAACGATGAAAATTCAATAAAAATGAAACAATGGAAGGGAAAAAGGGTTGATAGTACCGCACTCAAACCAGCAACCCCGAAAAACACGGTGAAAGTCCAGCTGTTAGGGGTGCTTATCCATTAACTAAAAATGAAACCAATGGAAGATAAATTAACACACTTTAAGAAGTCAGAGTTTAATCGTAACGGTAGGAATTGGTTCGATGATATGTGCCCTTCACTATTAGTGAGATTGGATGTCCTGCGTAATATATGGAACGCACCGATTATAATAAGCCCACACAAAGATGCAATAGGTAGGGAAGATGATAGCAACTCGCAACACAACATAAATAAATGGGGTGAAGTGAAGGCAATAGATGTTTTTTTTGAAGCTCATACGCTTAACGCCTATGCTAATGCTTATGACTTTTTCTCAATAGCAAAAAAGGTAAACTTCTCAGGAATTGGAATTTACCCCGATACCACGTACAACTTCAAGCGTAGAACTATGTTTCATCTTGACACAGGAAATAGAAAAGCAACTTGGAGCCGTATAAACGGAGTGTATCGTCCTTTTGATGAAGGATTAGAGTTCTTATCTAATATATAAGACTAACTATCGGAGTTGATTTAACCCCTGCTACATACACAGGTTCCGAGTAATCGGATTCATCTGTTGAGTTAGCTATCTTAATAGCGTATATGTAGTTCTTAGCTTCATCAACGGTATCTGTAAGTACTCCATCGGTTGCAGTCGCTACTTGTACCCATTCATCGTTAGTTCGTAGCTTACGGAAGAGTTTTTGACTAGTTCCCAGTTCATTAGCTGTAACTGTTACAGTCGTTCCAACTCGTACGGCTGTCGGTTGTGTGGGGTCGGGAACTATCGGGTCTTCGGGTCTTCGGGTTCGGGGTCAGGCTCTACGGGTTCAGGTGGTGCTGGTTCGGGATTGTCATAACTTACACCGAAATAGTTTTCTAAAATAGCCTGTGTAAGTGTTAGCGTTTCTTTACTAAAAATCTCTGCATCTGATTCTACATCATCAACTACTGCAACGGCTTTGAATACGTGTTCGCCTTCATCGTCTTGGTCAAATGTGTAAGTAAAATCTTCAAATAAAGCTCGGTATGTTACCCTTGTATCGTATGGAGCGTATGTAGTGGCTGAAAGTGTGTTCTCGGTTCCGTTACCATCCCATAAAAGTTGGTCGTCCATATAAATACGAACACTATCAATCGTTTGCCCTTCAAATAAAGTGTACTCTGAATAGGTTGAACTTGCATAACCTATAAAACTAAAGTTGTTTACAGGCTCAATGTCGTAGCTCTCGGGAACGGTTAAACTAGATGGTACTTTACCAAATCCATCTGTTTGAGTCCAAGTGTCGTTTAAATTGCTTCTAAAGGCTTGGCGAACCTGAGTGTTAGTAAGTCCTGCATCAACTAGTGAACAAGCTTTCCCTGCGATTGAAGGCACTACATAAGAAGGAGTTAATTGTCTTGATGATTGTAATAAAGTAGCTTTATCGAAGCATTCAATTCTACTGCTATCGCTTGATATCGTGTTTGATGTTTCACCTACTCCACAATAAATGATGTTATTCTTTTTTCTAGCCGAACCACCAACTAAAGGCATAAACAAAACTCTATCTTCAATACTTACTATTGCCTCTAAAACAGATGCAATCCCTTCAAGGTAGTAAGAGCATATAATGATGTCGTATTGTGAGTTGTTGGATATGTAGTTTCTAAATCCATCTAATTCAGTATAGGTTATTTGACCACCCATTTCTAAAGTAGCAACTACATACTGATTGTCAATTAAATCAGGATTTTCCGTACCCATAATGATATCAGCATCCCATCCGCTAGGAGCGTAGGTAAGAAATGAATCACGAACTATTAATTCATGATTCAAAGTGTCTGATATCCCTATAATGAGTGCGTTAGGCATTATGACCTGATTACATCAATATACACGTAAATAACCTTTGGAGAACCGTATATGACAGTACCTGCATGATTAGAAGGGTCTGTGAACTCTATTCTTAATTTTGTAGAAGAATGAATTATAGGAAGACCATTAGGGAAAGATAATCCATTGGCTATTGTATTTCCATACCTGATAGATATATTTGAAAAATCGCTATAAAGAGCGTCATCAAAATCAATTCTGTACCTATCAGGTCCCGACGTGTACGAAAGCGTATAAGTTCCTATACCGTTTTTGATTTCGGATATAGAAATGGATGTTGATGGATTAAATGTTACAACCCCTATAAAAGCCGTTTCAATTCCTGAAACCAAAACAGGCTCATTACTAGAATTACCCACATAAGTAACCCCGTCAACTACGGCAAATTCTCCCTCTCTTAATGTTGAAGGTACTGCATCTTTTTTATATGATAATCCCATTTTAATTCACCAAGTCTATTTTTAAATTTTCGTTGTCTATGTTATAGAGTAAATCGTCATTGTTTAAATTTCCGCCTACAAATACAAAATCTTCCCAAGCATCGAACGGGCTTTCAAAGAATATCCCTTCTGCTCTTAATGCTAAAATATCACTCGTTCCTAATCCGATAGGGTCTCCGCTTGCATCTAAATAAGCCTTAATAGTCGCTTTACTCCAATCATCGGCTATCCTTGCCCTAGCTGCGGTAATGGCTAAGTCTATATCATCGTATTTAGTACCTGAATTTCCGCTGTAACGCCCATCAACTAAGATAACACCGTTAGGCTCTACTACTACCGCACTCGCTTGTCCTGTAACCGTTGTAGCTGTCGTATCAATGTTTACCGTGAACTCCGAGCCTGTACTACTTCCGCTTTTGTTCTCGTTGATAATCAGAACGTCTAAAGATACCCACGTGTTTTTTACAGTACCACTCGTAAAGTAAACTACCATATCATACTTTCGGACAGCTATATCCATTGTCGTAGCACTTGCAACCCCTGAAATCTTATTATTACCACCACCCGAGATTGTTAAGTCTCCATCAGATACAGAGTGTTCAAATACAGTCGTATCTCTGTTCTTAAATTCAACGACAATATCATCGAATGTAGTTAGGTTTAAATCTACATCATCTTCCGTAAACGTGAAGCTGTACGCTAATGTATCACCTTGCCAAAACCTAGCATCGTCTCTAAATGGTTTGTAATTGCTCATAACTAAATATAATGAATTTTCATAACTTTATCTAAATTACTTAGGTATAGAACTCGTTATCGTTTCCTTATCTTCTTTTGTTAGGCAATGTTTTCTTGCCCTTGTTAGAGAACCGCAGTTTTTACAACGATACGCTTCATACAAATTAACCGTTGTTGCATACGTTCCGCATTTATCTAAATCAGTCGAAGCACACGAAGGGCACATATTAGATTCTTCTTCAATGTAAAGCCCTAAATTTGGATGAGGTTGAATGTATGGTCTTAAATAAAGATATACATCTTCCAATACTCTTATATCTTGGTCGCAATACCCTTGCATTTTATCCAAAGCGGACTTATCACCGTTTAAGCAATCAACCCACATCTTAAAATTAGTGTCTTGTTTCTTTTGAGTTAACCCAAAGTATTCAGCTATATAAGAAAGCCTGTAATAGCTTAAATTTAACCGCTTACGGGCGCTCTTGTATGTATCTATGCTAGAGTATGGAGATGGTAGGTTCATTTTGTGTTTAGCAAACCTCGCATTCATTTTACGAATATCGAAATTGTCTCCATTGTGAGCTATTACTATATCCGCTTCATTGAGTAACTTCCATAATTCGCCAACAACCCTTTTGTCGTCTTTCTCTAAAGCCTCTTCTTCTGTAACTGAACAGTTTATTATTTCATCATCAAATAACCACTTAGCACTCCAACAAATAACAAACCAATCTGATATAACTTTATCAGGGGTTATGTATCTTGTTTTTGCTTGCCATGAATAAGTAACCATTGGCGAAGATTCAATGTCAAAAACCAATATCTTTGCAGGCTCGGTTCTACCCTTACCCCTTCCCCATCTTTGTAAAGCTTGCCTTATTGATCGTGGTAGAAAGTTTTTATCAGGCGTTTTCATTCCTAATACTTCAGCTATCTCAGAAGATGACAGCCCTCTACTATCCAATGATAAGATTAACTCTTTGTGGTTATCGTAGTTAATCATTTATCTTTCTTCTCTGAAAGGCATTGATTGTAAGCTCTTAAAATGCTCTGTATTTGCCTATGTTCAGGATCAGATAATTTAAGACTGCCTAAATCCTGTGATAGCAATTCAAGCAATCCTTGCTTATCTACGTTCTGAATTAGTTCCTTCCCTTTTTCTGATATCATGGTTTATTCTGGACTAGTTGTTATGTAAACATCACCTCTTAAATTGGTTCTGTTCGTTGCTGTGTCAAATTCATCACCTGAATTAATTTCTACATCTGCATATCTAATTACTTCAATCGAATAAATGTCGCCATCGGTTAAAGCGCTTATGTCTATATCTTCATCAAACTCGGAATGTGTTGAGCCTGTAACCGTGTAAGTACTAGTACTTTGTGTTACCCCTGCAACCGTTTTAATTACAACCTGAACTTCATTCGTATATAAAGCCGTTGAAGAACTCGTTCTCGCATATTCTGCAAAGAAATTCACATTTATGTTATCAAGTCCAAACTGCTTTCTAAACCTACTAACGATTGCAACTCTGCTGTCTGAGTCGCTGTTTCCAACGCCCGATGTTTGAGCTAAACAAGTCCATTCGCTATTCTGTGGGTCTGAGGCTTCCGCTGTGTCCGAACCATAGTCCGCAACTTGCATAGGAGAGTAAATAATTTTACCCATTCCGTTATAAACAATCTTTCCGTTGTTAAGCACAAAGAACTTAGTATTTGCATTCGTAACACTTGCGCCATCGGTTTGATTAGAACCACCCCAAAGCCAAGCCTCATCACTTGCATTACCTGATTGCATTCCTATAATTGCCGAACCCGTACCTGCGGAAAGTGCATAGTTATCAAGCTTCAAACTAGCCTGTGAATCAGTAAGTAAAAAATGGTTTCCTGATAATGTAGAATCTCCAACGCCTATTCCAATTTCATCGCCTGTAACCCCAAATACTCCGTCCATACCTCCCCAAACCATACGAAGGTCGCCATCATCGTCCACATCAATCACGTTATCAAATACGCTTACTCTTGGAACCGTAACACCCGAGATATCGAATTTAATATAATGGTCTCTATCTGCATCTGTCGGATTACCCTGTACAAATATATCATCGCCAACTTCTATACTCCCAACATCGTCTCCCGTTGTCCACGTAATTCCTGAAGTGGTTAGTTCGATATCATTAGTAGCTATGTTATCAACTCTTCTATAAATGTTCTTTACTATCGTTCCAAACGTAGTTCCCGACCTTACTTGAATGTGAACAATATCATCTAATCCGACAGGTACTATTTCGGTTCCATTTTCATCTTCAAATGTTATTGTCTCACTTCCTGCGCTTCCTGATACACTAGCAACTTTACCACCACCGACAGTCATTAAGTTATCAAACTGAACTTTGGTAACATCTACTATAAACTCTCTAGCAAAAAGCCCACCCTCAATAAATAGATTGCTTTCAAAAGTAGCATTACCGCCAAATGTTGAAGTAGTCGTAACACCCAACGAATTAAGAGTACCAAGCCCTGATGCAGTTAACGCACCATGAACGCTTAATTTAGCAGAACCTAGCTGAGAAGCGCCACCAACCGCTAACTCTCCACCCGTTGCACACAAATAAGAAGTCCCCGTGTCGCTTCTTAATAAAACGTCAATAGACCCACTTTCGTATAATGACAATGAGGATGCCTGTGTATCTCCGGCATCTCTTATAACAACCGCCCTATCTACGGATACTGTACCACCAAATGTACCCGTTCCTGCCGTTAATGCATTACTTCCTATATTTAAGTTTACTGTTGATGTTATTACGTCTTTAGCTATCCTAAATCGCTCATTGGTTCCATCACTCCCCCTTATCTTGAAGATTAAATCCCAAAGAGCAGAGTTATTTGTTTGTATTATAGCTTCTTTATTTGTTTCATCGGCTATAAGATCTAACCCACCCTGTAAACCGTTATCAGGTCTTAATCTTAATCGAGACTCTCCACTATTTGCGTTTGTGGTAACCAATATCTGAGCTAAAGAGGCATCGCCTATTATTTGTGCCGCCCCTGCCGTTAATGCATTACTTCCTATATTTAAGTTTACTGTTGATGTTATTACGTCTTTAGCTATCCTAAATCGCTCATTGGTTCCATCACTCCCCCTTATCTTGAAGATTAAATCCCAAAGAGCAGAGTTATTTGTTTGTATTATAGCTTCTTTATTTGTTTCATCGGCTATAAGATCTAACCCACCCTGTAAACCGTTATCAGGTCTTAATCTTAATCGAGACTCTCCACTATTTGCGTTTGTGGTAACCAATATCTGAGCTAAAGAGGCATCGCCTATTATTTGTGCCGCCCCTGCCGTTAACGTGCTCGAGCCTATGTCAATCGCTCCAAATCCAGAAGAAATAGAACCTGCATTTAAAGCACCAACCCCTGTAATTCCCGTGTAAGAACCTGACACTCTTCCGCTTGGTAGTGTGCCCGTCGTTAAATTACTTGCATCGTTAGCTCCTAAGCTAGCCCTTGCCGTAGCTCCTGATTCTGCGACCCATCCCGTAGCGCTACCTACTATGAAATTACCGTCAGAATCATCTAATAAAGAAATATCATCTAAAGCATCACTATGTCCTTGAACATCTGAGCCTATTGCTACACCTAAATTAGTTCTCCCCGTAGACGCATCATCTATATCAGATAAATTACTAGTTTGTTTTAAATACCTAGCATCAGCCGTTGTAACATCTAGCCCTGTTCCTCCTGAAGTGCTTGCACTACCTGAAACAGCCTCTTCTTCAAACTTGGGTAAATCTTCAAATGTATCTGTACCTGTTTGTATATCAACTTCTAGTAATTCAACTTTTGAGACTCCTGTATAGCCATCCTGAGACCCACCTAACACATAGTAATTAGTGCTATCATAAGAAATAATATCACCAAAGGATAAACCCGATTTTACGGTTGCACTTATACGGTTTCTTGATTTTCTCTGAACATCTAACAGCTCTCTTAATAATATTTCAGCATGGTTAACAAAGGAAACCTCACCTCTTCTCGCCCAATCATCAGCCGTGAAAGCCGTACCACCTGAATCGGTGGTTATTGCGCCTCTTGAATACCCAACAGGACCATCACCAAAGTAAACGCTTCCATACCCAGCCCTAACTGATTGTGTTCCCGTTTGGGTCAGTTGATAATCTATGTATGTTGATTTTTCTTGAGCTACCGAGTTATTTATTGAAAATCCAATATCGTAATATTCCGTAGTGTCCGCAAAATCTATACCACCCGTAGCACCTGCAAATTGAACGGTTAAAGTTCCGTCCGCTGCATCGGGTATGTCATCGGTTGTTATGGAAAAACTGCCTCTCCAAACATTACCACCACCTGACAAGGGTTTTCCTTTTGTTAGTGAAAACTCTACATAACTATTAACCGTTGTATCCCACGATAAGTCGTCCTGTAAATAATAGCTTCCCGATGTAATACGAACCCTAGCATCCATTGACGCCTCAGTTTCATCAGTCTCAGCATTCACTGTAAATGAAAGCGATAATGTTTGGCTTCCGTCACTTATAAATAACTGTGAAAAAGAATCTGTTCCTGCATCAACTAACTCAATAACACTCGGATAAACAATACCGCTTATCTTTGTTCTGTGGTCGTATTTTAATCGAGCCGATTTAATACCCGGGTTATGATTGTATGGACTACCTATAACTATCGTTGCTGTATTTGTTAAATCAACATTCGATGCAGAACTAAACGTACCTGAAGTGTCGTAATTTGACTCTAATACCGATGCAGGGTTTGACATGGCTGTTATATGATCTAAAACCCATCCGTTTTCTTGTTTTAGTATCAGTCCATTAGATTTAAGAATCCATTCTAAAGCTGTCAGCTTAGTTATAGGCTCGTCTGACTCGTCTCCCGTTCGTGCATAAGTTCTAAGTGCGTATTTATCTATATAAACTTGCCTTAAATAATCGTTTGATGTAGTTGTTCCATCAACTATCCACGATGTATGCGTTTTTATTGTCTTAGAATACGGCAGTATATCGGCTATTGCCTCAATAACCGTAACTCTTCCTGTTTCAAGCGCTCCTGAAATAGTTCCATCATCGGTATAATATTCACCCTCTAATATGGATAAATCTTTAGCTTTTATAGTTAGCTTCCATAAAGCACTATCTTCTAAGTAATCATAATCACATAAATCAGGAAGTATAGTTCCTTCAAAGTATTCCGTTGAATCTTTATCATAGATAAGTGTAAATCTGCCTTCTTCGCTTGAAAATAAATCATCAATTAATGAGGAGCTTTCAACCCACAATGAAACTGATACTTCAGATTTTTGAACAGGACTTGATAACGGGTTTCTCGGGTCTAGTTGTTGTACGGATCGTGAAGCCCATCCTGCACCCGTTCCTTTCAGCTTGGAAGCCGAACCCACAAAATCACTATCGTGAATCTCAACACGGATATCTTCGCCTGTTTCTGTGGTTGTATGGTCAGCGTAAAATCTTTCTGCCATTATCTTTCGTATGTTTTAGAACCACGATTAGAGCTAATAAATAAATCCTGACCGTTTAACGATCCAAACACTTCAACTCTTTGCATTCCGCCTGTATTTAGGTTTGAAAAGTCTTTCATGGCTAATATGTTATCATCAGGATGAAATTTAACCACGTCACCGCCCGATGTTATTAAAGCATCATTTACACCAAATATCTTACCAAACAATCCACCACCCGAGCCAAAGAATCCATCACCACCCAAGCCACCCGTGAGGAATACGGATAAGGCTTTTTGAATAATTGAACTCGCTAACAATCTACCTATGTTTTTAAGCACATCAACCAATCTTTCGCCCTGAACAACTACATTAGCCATTCCCTGACCGAATGAATTAGTAAACTCATTAGCAACACTCATGGCAAACATTGAGGCATTGCTTATTTCCTCGCTTGCTTTTCTAGCTGAATCTCTTGTTTTGACGTAGTAATCCTGAAGATTGAGAGCTAACACGCCTGTACTATCGCTTACTGTTTGAACGGCTACTTTAGCAATCTCAGCACCTTCTTTTACAGGGGTGAACATATTGCCTAAATCAATACCCGTAAATTCTTTGAACGTATTTAAGAAAGCATCTTTTAGGCTTCCAAATTCATTCTCGTACTCTTTCGTTTCTACTTTTAGCCCTTCAAGCGAATCCGCTATACCTTCAAATACGTTAGGTATCTCTGTAACATCAAGAAACCTAAGCAACATATTAACCTGCTTAATTAGTAATGAAATAGGAGAATACTCAATTAAGAATTGCGCCATATCAACCAACATATTGCGCCACCAACCCCAATCACTCATACGCTCTGTTACAGCTTCCCAGTTATCCCTCATGTAAATGATAGCCGTTACCAATCCTGCGATTGCACCAACCACTAATGTAATAGGGGATGTAAGCAAAGATATAGCAATACCTATTCCTGTAATTGTAGCACCCAAAGCAACTAAAGACGGTCCAACCAAAGCAATAGCCCGAACTATATTAACCATTGTCGTTTTAGCTTCTTTTGACAAGCTCTTAAACCACTCCGTAACACCCTTTATTCTTTCAATCATTGCAGGTATTACTTCTCTTAAATTCATAGCATCCGCAATAGAATTTCCTATTTCAGCCATTGCAATAGATACATTGTCTTTTAAGGTAGAAAATAATCCGTTCAACGTCTTAGATTGTTGCTCCATCCCGTTAGCAAACATACCGCCTTCTGAAGTGGCATCCCTGAAAGATTGTTGAAGTATTTCAAAGCTAATTTTACCCTGTGAAGCTAAATCCAGTACATCGGACTCAGCTACATTCATAGTACTAGCTAGTAACTTGATAGCAGGCACGCCTTGATTGATAAGCTGTCGTATATCCTGAGTCATTAAACGACCTTCCGCAGCAGCTTGACCGAAAGCAATACCGATGCCGTCAATCGAGCCGCCTGATATAGCCGCAATATCTCCAATCATGGAAAGAGAATCGAAAGCATCATCAGCGCTTAACCCAAAACCCTGAAGCATATTCTGGGCTTTGGCTAAATCCTGTAATTGAAACGGAGTTCCTGCACTAAATTCCTTTAGTCTCCTAAAGTTTCTAGTACCCTCTTCAACCGAGCCGTTTAACGAGTTCATGGATTGTTGAAGGGTCTCAAAATCCGCAGCCGTTTTAAGTGAGGCAACCCCGATAGCTGTAAGCGGAGCCGTTATCGAGGCTGTAAGCGTTTTACCAACACTTGTTACCTGCTTACCTGCATTCTTAATTTTAGACACGGCTTGACTAAGGGCTTTTTCAAGCTCGCTTATATCTCCACCTATTTTAACATTCAGAGCGTTTGCCACGTCTATATAACCTCATTAAGTTTTCAATGTTCTGTTTTCGCTGTTCAGGGGTTAACTCGTTTTTAACTTGCCCTTTTATAGGTATTAACTTATCAGGATTTAAAGGCTTCTTAGTATGAGGATTTAAAGCTATTGCAGTTAGTATCTGATATTCAAATAGCTTTTCCTGCTTTAACTCTATATAGTAATTTAACTTAGTGTAAAACTCCCACATCGAGATATTACGAGCCTCATTATAAGAAAGACCAAAACGACCGAGACAAAGTTTATAAACCTCGTTAAGGTCTATTTCCCCTTTGCCTTTTGTTCGTTTCCCACCGTTATATTCTCTGTCGCTGAAGTCATTAACTGAGTAACTTTACTAATCTCAGAGAACTCTAAATACTTAAATTCTGAAGCATCTACTTTATTCCCTGCATAATCAGTAAGTATCTCTATGAGCTTTCGGAAATATTTCATTTCAGAAATAGCATCATCAAGCCCACCTTCAACGCCTTCAGATTTTAGATACTCTTGAAAATCTTCCATTGCTCCAACGGTAAACGATAGCTCAATGTCTTTTCCTTTAAGATGTACGGTTTGTTTGCCTTTCATTATGAATTAGCTATTTTGTTAAGTATTCCTTTTCCTACCGCTGTACCTGAAATTGGAGCCGTTTCTTCAACAGGTGCGCCAAGTTCTACGCTATTGTATGAAGCACTACCCGAGAAAGCTAATCCAACGCTTAATCCAGTGACTTCTGCAGGATCAATGCCGAAAATAGTAGTTACCGCAGTTCTAGCAACCAACAAATCGAATAGTGTTTCCACATTTCCAGTTGTTTGGCTCCAATCTGCATTACCATCGAATGAAATTTCCCAATCCATTAAACCTGCCTCATCTAAATGATCAGCCCACGGAGCGGAGTCTTTATCGTTCGCTTCTGGTAGTTCTCTGTTAATTGTTAATGTTGCATTTTCAACATGAGCGACAGCCGAGCCGTCTGCATCTAGTATGATTGCTGTTCCGTTAAATTTTGCCATGATTGTGTTATTTAGTGGTTAAAGTTCTTCTATTGAATGTCTAAAGGTAATTCGAGACCCAAAATAAATGTAGTTTCCATCGAACTCTTTAGGGATTGTAATTTCTGTGTCTAAGTTTGTATTGAATATGTTCCAACCCGAAACATCAAAAGCCTCAGGTCGTACTCGTATAATGTTTTTAATCTGATTTACTATTGAAAACAATCCCGCCCTGCTTGCTCTTTGTTCGGCTCTGTCTATAATCTCAATATCAACCGTTATCTCTTCCCCGAAACTGCTTTTATCGCTATCATCAACCTGAGTGTAATCCGTTATCAGTATATGAGGATAATCAGGAGACTGCGGAACATTCATAACATCATAAACAGGCACCGCCGTACTCGAATAAGTTATATTACCATTCAATAAAGCATAGTAAGCTGTTTGCAAAGATTGTTTTACATCGTTCATCTCGCTTTACTCACTATTCTTTCAAGTTTCTTTTCAAGGTTTGGTATCTCTTTTCTATACGCAGGGAATAAAAATGGTCTCGCACTTACCCCGTTTTGTGCTATCTTTAAAGCTATCGGATAAGCAAACTCTTTATCTATTCCTTTTCTCGAACACCACCCTTTTATAGACTCTAATAAATCAGCAAAATTACCACCGCTTGATTTAAATTGCATTGCATAAGACTCTAACCCTGAAGGTATATCTACTTTTGATTTAGTTCCAAACTCTACAAATGGCGCGTGTGTTTTATCGGTCTTTACTTCTTTCTCCAAAAATTTATCAACCAAATGTATAGACGCCCTTAAATCTCCCGTATCTACATCTACATTTTTTTTAGCATCTCTTTCTATAACCCGAGCTGAATATCCCATAGCCTTGTCTGTTTCTTCACCTACATCGTGCCCGAGTTTTTTTAAGTCTCTTACAACTGCGTTAATTCCTCTCATTTCTACGGTAAAACTCATACCCATTCCTCCGCAGCCATTTCGAAATAATACCCTTCTTCATATTCGTTTATCACATACTGGATATTAAAATTACGAGTGCCATATATCATTCTGAGTAAATTGTCATACTCTCCCCGAGCATACCCCAAAGCATCTAAATCATCTCTGTATCTTAATTGGATTCTATGCGTAGTACCAACGCCCTGAGCACCCATCTGCAACCGTTGCGAGGCTGATAAAGGGATAATGTTAACCCAGTCCTCGGTTAAATGAGTCCAAGATTCAGTACCACCACCCATGCTATCGCTAGTATTGGTAACATATTCAAACGATACCCATTGCTTAAAATCTCCCGTGTGCTTTTTTTTAGCCTTAGTTATCATTAGTACCTCTTATATCTAAGCGCTTTTCTTCTGGAATTATTAGGCACCTTAGTAACACCACCTAATACATTATCTTCACGATCATTATAATTAGTAAGTATTGCCTGATATACAGCGTTTCTTAATCCATTAGGAAAGTAACCACCTGAAGTATAAACAACTTCTAATCCTGTATATCCTACATTCAACATATAAAGTGTGTCGCCCTGTAAATAGTAATCCGTACTGGCTGTTAATGTGGTTTCAACGCCTTTATATAGCGTTTTAACACTTGTAATGGCAGATACAGGAGAATACGGAAGGCTTATCGTGTCTCCGTACGTCTCATAAACAGCCGTAATAGTTTGAGAAACTAAAGAGCTGTTTGTTATAACTTCCATTTCATCAATAACATCTTCAATCAGGCTTTCAACGATATCATCTTCGCAACCTTGACCTTGCCTACGCAACCATTCTTTAGCTTCAAGAATAGTAATAGGCATATCTCCCTTATCAGAAAAGGTAATCTTTTCCAAGATGTTATTACCATGATTTACACTTTTCATGGAAGATGTCATTTGTATTGCTCAACTCCTTTTCTGTTATCGCCTTTAAAGTCTAATTCTTTACCTACCGAAACCCATTCTGCAACTTGATTAAGAGATAAATCCTTTGACTTTTTTAAAATCTTAGTAGCTTCTTTATCTTCCTTAGTCTTATAAGCCGTTGTTATAAGCCCTTTTTCAATCATCTTTTTTGCTATCGTCTCTGGGAATATTAATCTCTCCCCCATCTGAGTCAGCCTGTTTTCGCTTGGATGAGCGAACGGTCTTTTTGCTAGATACTTCATTTGCTTTTCCTGTTTGAATCCACGCACCACCAATACGGCTGTCTACGTTTATAGAGTCGCCTTCGTTGTAATGTTTGCCTTTGTAGTACGTTATTTCGTTAAATTTAACTTTCATAGCATTGTATTTAAGTGTTGAGGAAAGAGAGGAATCGAACCTCTCTTAAACTCCAAGTTTCCTGAGCTATTTCTAGCTGTTTCCTGCGTTCGTAATCGCAGTGCTAAAGTCGCCATATCGACCTGCATTCGGCAAGTAAGTAGGTAAAGCAAGCCTACCTTCAATCACTACCGTTACAAGGTTTTTAACAGCGTTATCTTCGTTCTGATCGTAGAACCTAACATTAACACCCGATCTGTCGAACAGTGTAGTTAACATCGGGAAGTCAGCAACTAAGAAGTCGTCATCTGATAGTGCATTACTAGCAATGATAGGAGTCCCCATCACACGGATAACACCGTTATCAAATGTTACGCCCGGAGGAAGGATATATCTTCCATCGGTATCTTTACGTCTCAATAACTGAAAGTATCTATCAATAGAAACCAAGTTAGCTGTCGGCATGTAGTTTTGGTTGCGCAACTGCTTATGTGCTTCAAGTAGGATATCATACTCCTGAGCGTTTGAGTCGCCTGTGTACTCATCCAAAGCGTAATCCGTAGAACTCACAGTAAGACCTTCCAACTGATTAGATAGCCCTGTACCATAAAGTAACTGCTGATCTTCTTTGTTGTAATACTTATCAGTACCTCTTAGAGATATGTGAGAAGCTAGATAAGAAATATCGTCTAACATTTCCTCAGATACATCAAAGTGAGCCGCAATCTTAGTAACCGCTGCTGATTTCTGCTCTAAATCCAAATCATTCTCTGGCTTTAAGGCTCCCTCAGCTACAACATTTGTATTGTCAGTAAATGCCGTTTCTTGAACATACCAAATTGCATTACTGTTAGTAGTGCCCTGTGGTAAGAACTGTCTAATACGCTGTCTTCGTTCTGGATCATACTTAACGCCCGGTACTCTAGTTGGATCAATCACGGTTCCTGTAAGGTTATCAGCCTCAGTCATAGTCGCTTTAGTATTCATAAGAGTTTTTAGCTCCATAGAAATTGGCGAACGATTGTCTTTAAAGGCTTTTAGCTTAGTAGCATTGTCCTCTAGTCCTTTTCTAAGCAATTCACCGAATCCTTTTTGCTCTGCCTTAGCACCTAAGCGCCCGTTCTGAGTTTCAAAAGCATCTTGGCGCTCTTTTAAACTTGTGATAGTTTTTTCAGCATTAGCTAGTTGAGTTTTTAGAGAAGATTCAACATCTCCCGAACTCTTAGCTTGCTCGTTCATTTTTTCTTGCAAGTTTTCAATATCCGATTCTACTCGTTTTATATCGGTATCAATCTTTGCTTTTACGCTGTCAAGTCCTTTTTCAAGAACTTCAGCTACATCTTGTTCTTTAATCTCTGTACTCATTGAAAATTCCTTCAATTTTTGATTTTTTGTTAAATGAATTGAATACTTCTGATATTTTTTCGGCTTGACTTTTAGAGTAGTGGCTTTGCTCTGGCTCCTGAGTAAGTGAAATCAATAAAGTTTCAATCTGCTTTAGACGTGAATCTGAATAGTCCATGTCATAAGCTTTAGTAATAAGTTCTAATATCGCGTAATGGGATTTAATACCGTTAGGCACATCGTTTTTAATACCTGTAACGGTTGAAAGTTCGTTAGCAGCCCATCCCGTTAAAAACGAATACTCAAAGAGTTTATACTCCTCAATTATTCTCGGATCGTCTGTATTTCTTTTCTGTACGCTGTATCCAATAGATAACTCTGCATTAAGACCGTGCTCCATGTATAATTTAATATCCGTAAACATATCTTTTGCTAAATCTTTTTTAAGATTAAACTTTGTTACGGTTAATAATCCTTTCGGGTCATCGGGGTTAATCTCAATCGGAACTCCTAATGATTGTGTAGGATTGTGGTCTTTTAAAACACGTATTCTTTTACGTTGCTCCGTCGCTGTCTTTCTAAAGCTACCCTGTGCTGAGATATCTCCATCTGAATCTTCAACATTGTATACATTAGCGTAAGCCGTAACTATTCCCTGTTCATCAATATCTTTTATTTCGTGCGAGAGCTGTTTATACATGATTTTAATCTTAGTTTCGGCTATAAAATACGAAATGAAACTGATATATACCAATATATCAATTAAATAAAAATATTTCGTCAGCTAACCTGTTCTGCTCGTCGCAATTCATGACTTGGTCGTTATAAATAGACTTTACATTTGTTAATACTTGCAACCATCCGAAATTATGTTTAAGGCATATGGATTTTATACCTTTCTTTTTGCACTCTAATCCCATTAGTATATCTGACATCTTTTGCTGACTATACGAACAAACATCGGGTAATATATCATTGGTATTGAAAGCCATTACCCCCGTACCACCCACATCTATGGTTTTATCGAATGACAATGGCTGTAAACAGTGATATGTTTCATGACCTCTGTAATAATTAAGCCCTTTACCTTTCAGTTTACGACCGTGATAGCTTACAACACAATTAGGATATTCTTTCATTCTTTCTAAAGTAGATTCCACGTAATCAGGTGGATATAATAAATCATCATCACATGTAAACGCTATTTCTCCTTTTCCTATACCGTAAAACTTACCTCTATCGGTTAAATCTTCGCCTGTGTATTGAATAATATCATTTCTTTTTTTAGGCGCGTAGTCGTTATAATACACCCTAACTATATCAACCTGATCTATAATTGAGCTAACGGCTTTATCTATCCACCCCTTTCTAGCGCTCCAAGTTGCGAAATTAGCTGTAATTAACATATCACTATCGTTAAATCATTACCTGTTAAATCCCATTCCATTATATCATAATCTTTTAATAGTTTTTTATAGTCGTGGTCAAAACAATGCCCTGAATCACAATTTATACCCGTTGATATAAACACTTTATCACAAACATTACTAACCGTTTCTATAATATATTCAGGGTTTTCTTCATGTAATAGTACTTTATTTAATATACCTATGTCAAATTTCCCTTCTAACGGCTTATCTTTTATAAAAACGAATGATGATAGGGTATTTATATCGGATTTTAACTTTAATACATCTAAATGAATATCTGTTATATCAAAACAGGTTACATCTTTACCTTTGTATAGTGAGAATGTCCTACCGTTTCCAGATCCATAGTCTAGTATAGTTTGAGCTTCATTGCATAAAGGTTTTAACACTTTTAAATCCCAAGTTTGTAATGTGTCGTATCTGTTAGGGTTAGTTCTCTTACTCCAATATTTTACAGGGTCGTACATAATGGATTCTTTAAGCGCTCTTCTTTATGCATCTTAGACTCATGGGTGCCGTGTTTAGCGTAATTACCATTAAGATACATCGGTATTCCCTTCATCCACAATCTAAAGCTCATTTGTTGACCTACGCCACTTGAAATATTAGGATTATCAAACCTGTTAATGTGTACAGGTTCTAATCTCCACTGTAAAGCCTCTAAAACTTTTCTATCACATATGAATCCACAATCTACATACCCTTTAGGCGCCCACCCTCTGTCAGCGCCTACATCTAACACATTCAAAGCGCCTTCAGTATAGTCTTTCCTCAACCTTTGTATATCAAAATCATAAATATCATCGGGTAAAAATATAAACTCATTATCGTTTGATTCTTTAGCGAGTTCTAACATGAAGTTCCAATTAACCCAGAAACCACTTTTCCCTTTGTGTGACACTCTGTAATATTCGCAATATTCTAAATGCTCATCAGGGTCATACGAACTGCCATCATCTATAACAACCACTTTTTCACCTTGCAACTCTTTTAGTAATCGAAGCAACATTTTAGGTCTGTCATATGAAGTGATAAATATCATACAGGCACATAAGCTAGAGTACATCTGCATTGAATACTCTGTGAGGCACTTAGTTTAATATCTCCAGGGTATCTAGCTGTCTCACCTCCAACATTAAACTCATTATCTATATCTATTATCTGACCATCTAAAACACCATGATCTACTCTCGTTCTGTCGTCTCTAGTTGCCAACCATTCTTTTCTTAAATTCAGGTTAGATGATTTAGCACCTTGTAAACTGCCTATATTTGAGGCTCTTATAATTTCGGTTCTCGCTATTACCCTACCCCTTGTTATGCCCGCTATTCTTCCACTATTTCGCATGTTTCGGGCTATTTCTTCAGTAGTTAAGTTGTCTTCTATCCCCTTTTCTAGTATTCGTTTTAGATACGCCTTTGTGTTAGCTGTTATGTTAACCACTAATTCAGCACCCTCTAGTTCAACCCAGCTTTGCATAAACCGCAAAAATATATCATCTTGGTTTTTGGTCTGAAACGATTCTCCCGATTTAAGACCGTTAAAAACATTGGTAGCGTAGTAGCTACCAACCTGTGAGTATAAACGATTGTACGCTTGACGTATGGGCTCAGGGCTTATAATATCAACCTGATTAAGTGCTTCGCTTATCCCTTTATCTAGCTCTTTTAACACAGGGTCAATCTGTTTAATAAGTGCGTTCTTGAATACCTCTGTATAAGCGTTTAAGAACTGCCAACGCTTTCTATCAAAGGTTTTAAAATAGACAGATTTCTGCGATTCCGTTATACAAATTGGATTCATTAGTTAGTGCCGTTTTTAGCGTACTCCAACAATGCAACACTTTTCTCTTCTTCTGTCATTTCGGGTGCGCCTGTAATCATTGACAATGGCAGTTGGCTCATTCCAATCCACGGCTCATCAAACAAAGGATTTTCATCTGCTTCAAAGTCCATCTCAGAACGCTTTTCATTAGGCGTAACCCACCAAGCCGTATTTAACCATTCTGCTTTAGCCTTCATGTCATCTGCAAGGGCTTCGATGCCGCTTACATCGAAATCAATACGGTAATTTTTATCGTTAAACCTAGCAGGCTTCTGAACACCATCAACTTTGTACGGCTGTGTTAACCATCTATTCAACTCTGAATACGTCCTAACAAGCTCAGGTATCAATACATCCATATACAGTTGTTTTCTGGCTTCCTGCATGTTGTTATATGTTGTTTTCTCGCTATCATTCAGCAGTATAGAAGGGAAGCCGTATGCATTACATATAATTCTTCTCGATTCACGCATAGAAGAAAGTATCTCTAAATCAACAGGCGACATTCCAAAAGCTGTATATCCGAACTTGGCTGAAGTAGCAAGAACTGACTTGTAGTTATCGGGATTGCCACCCTTCTGCTTAAAGAATCGCTCAATCTGTGATCGTTGTTCTTCTGTTAATTCTCCAACATCAGGATCATCAGGAAACACCATTCCGCTTGCTCCCATATTCTGAAACGCTTTACTTAACGCTGTACTTCCATCGTTGCTGTTTTTTATCGCTCTCCTAAACGCCTTCAAAGGACTCATCCCATACAAGTGAGAACCTGCATAGCTATAATCTGGGTTCCAGTATTTTAAGTGCATTACCGACTCAGCAGGGATAGGCTCTTTATATCCTATGTAGTCTAAATTATACCCACTAATTAAACCTTCAATATCAGCCCCTGCCAATATCCTAACATACTGAGCAGGCATAACCCACATTTCACCAAATCGACCATCTGTTAATTCTACACCGTGAGCGTACGTGTTACCTGTTATAAACTTAAACCCTAGTAAGTTCTCTATAAACTCAGGAAACGCTTGCAAGGGGTTAGGTCTTTCTAGTAGCTTATATAAATCATTATCAGGGCTTACTTCTTCGAATGCTTCTTCTTTTAATTTCTTAGCCTGATTAATCCACTTAGTGCCTGATTTGTAAGACTGGCTTTTTAATAACCTGTCGTATTTTTGGGCTTTCTTTTCATCTACAACTTCATTAACAACAAACGGAACGGCACTTGCTGCCTTTGTCATCTGTGATACAATCGAATATACATCGGGGTTAAATGAAAACGCATCGTCAATATAAGCCTCTGGATTATCATCTATCCATACAGGGGTATTCCCTGACATGTACCTAAATATTTGCCTATTAATCCTATTCATTTCGGCTTGCTTTTTTAACAGGTCTTTAGTTCCTGAAGTTTTGAATATTCTATTTAAAAGGCTCATACGCTAAATATTTGTAGTTTCTTTGAGTGAAGTAATTTCATGCTTAATCCATACCTTCCTGCATCAATACCATGATTAAACTTGTCAATAGGCTTGTTTGTCGGGTTTCCATCTTTATCTTTATCCCAAATATACGAGCTAAATTCTTCAATTAAGTTTTTACTTCCACTATGAATATACGATTTATACCGCTTAATTGCATCAACCCCTTGATTGATTGAATCCTTACCTTTTACAGCGCCCTTTATATTCCATCCTTTGCGTTTTATCTCTGTGATTGACTTAGGTTCTGCGCTATCGGCTATTATTAAATCTCTCTTATCCATTCCTAATCGCTCTAACTTATCACAAATATCAGGGTTAGTTAATCCTGTCTCGTAAATATGCTCCTTCCAGTATAAGTTGCCGTGTGCATATCTAATCTCAACCAATGTTGTAGGATCGTTTGTAAAGCCAAAGTCCATACCAAACACTCGCCATTTGTATTCTTTCGGGTAATAAGAGTCTACTATAAAATCAGGGAATATCAACCCTTCCAATCTTCCAACCTCTCCAAGCCCGTATACTTTCCATCTATACTCGTTTGCCGTACCTCTTTCTATGTTCTCTGGAGTTGGTTCGTAGCTTAATATCTTAGCAATCGTTTTTTCATCTATGAAGGCATTATCTCTAAAGGTGGTTACATTCCACTCAACCTCGCTCAATCCAAATAACTTATCGTGCGCCCAAAATCGAGCGGAAGGGTTAAAGTCAATAATAGATTGCTTTTTAGTTCTCAAATTGATTTGCTCAAATATACCGTAAGGAATAGCATTCGCTTCATTACCAAATGATCTATCTCTCTTACCTTGCCTTGCATCTAATTCAGAGCTGTACGAATTAAATTCTATGATTGATCCTGACTTGCATTTAAATATCCTATCTGATTTATTCCAATACCCTTTTTCTAATGGATACCACTTTCTTAAATCAGGTTCGGATTCTAGTATATGCTGAGTGTCTCGGTAAGCCCCTGCTTTTAAAGCTGGAATATCCTCAGCATAAACGGTAATAATCTCATTGTTATTCCTTGCACCCTCTTCTAGTAAGTGTTGTAAGATACCGTATGTTTTACCGCTTGAAGTTCCACCCTGCTGAACATTGATAGGTTTTGGTTTCTTTAGTGAACTATATAGAGTTTCATTTACTTTCATTAGGCTTTACTACTTCAACTAGCAATGATGGAAGTTGATTAACATTAAGATCTGTTTCTACCTTATCTTTCCAACCTCTGTTTTTAAGCCAAAATATAGAACCTGTTGCGCCTGTGCTGAATAAGTTTTGTTCGTGAGCTATTTCAATTCTAAGGCACGCTCTTTTTATACTGTAAGAAAATTCTTCTCTTTCTTCGTAGTCATACATGCTCTGACGGCTCGCAAACCCTAAATGATAAGCTAATCCCGTTATGGTTGGTGGGTCAATAAATATCCTATCCCCGTTATCTTTGTCTTTAGTTTTTAGGGATTCCTCAAAGTATTCATCTATTGCTGAATCTAGCTTTTCAACTGTCTTATACTTTAAAGGTCTTCCTACTTTAGCCATTAATCAACCTACTTAAATTATACAGTGCTTTATCTTTCTTTTTAGAATCGGGTTCTTCTTTTAAATCACTCACAGCCATTATTAACAATCCCTGAATGATTCTTTCCATGTTTAAGAAGGATGTGTTTTGTTTATACATTTAAACTCTTTTGATGTGTAAGTGTCAGTGTTATTAATATAGTTTAAATTATCCGCATGAATTTTAGCTATTTCCATTAATGGGTAGTAAATAACCCTATCATCATCACCTATTATAAATACTTCGTGCTTATTGCACCAAATTCCATAATAACTCATTCTGTATCCACCGTGTGTAATGTTGTATTCATGGTATCTGAAAGGGCGGTTTTACTGTGGCAATAGTTGGAGTATAAAGTCTTTAATATCGCCTAACTGTTCAGCACTAACCCATCCCTTAAGGTACGCTATAACAACCGCAACACCTGCAATCGTTCTAAACCAGTCTATGCTCTTGAAGCTCTCTTTGGCAAGCTCTGGAAGGCTTAGATTAGGGTTGTCCTTTAGCCTTGCTTTGAATACTTCGTGAAAGTTAGGTAAAGGAGACACGTCAATAACCGAGTGTATAAACTTCCCTGTTTTGTTCTTTCCTGTTATCGTTCTGAATAACGCTGTTTCTCTTAAAGGCTTTCCCATAATCAAATATTAAATATTAGTTTTAAAATTGCAAACACTCCAGCACCGCTTCCCGATCCTACTCCTATTGTAATCCATACAATACGGTCTTTAAATCCTTTCAAGTCCCTTACCTCGTTCTCTGCTATCTCTAAACGCTTAACGATACCGTTCTCTCCAAACTTTGAGCCAAGTAAAGCTTGTTTTATATCGCTCAGGTCTTTTGCCTGTCTTTCTAAAACCCCTTCAAATTTATCCAACGTGCTTTCGAACCGCTTTATGTGCTCTGTGTAAGTTTGTCCTTCTGACATAAGATAAAGATATGAGTGGTTTGTTAAATTATTTATTTAGAAATACCACTTGAATTTAATGTTTTTTTAGCATAGGTACAATTATTAATGTTGTGTAGCCTAGTTTGTTCATCTTATTCTGAATATTTAGGAATATGCGTATTGAGCATATACTATGTTGTATGCCATTAAAACGGTACGCTCGTACCTCGCCATACAACACAGGGTATAGCAAATAAGCCTACTAAAATCCCGTGTAAGGGTTAAAGTCTCCACCCATTTTTACTGCCCTTTTATACATTGATTCCGCAAGCCTTTTTAAGTGCTTGTTTATTTTTTCTACATCATCCATATCTGCATCTTCCCAATCTATTGAGAGAGATGCGTAAAGGCTTGCTGTTGCTGTCCTAAGTGCTTGCACTTTTGCTGTTCTGTCTTTTATTGCCATTGTTATAATTTTTAGTTTCAAATCCGTAGGCTTACTATGCCATACCCAAATCCGTTCATATCTCTTCTCCTATCTCTTTAAGGTAGTGTTGGAAGCAGGCTTCTTGGGCTTCGGGTAGGGTTTTGAAATCCCCTAATTCAACATCTTCAGGTCTATCTATCATTACTAAAGAAGCATTGAAATTACTCTTTGAAACCTCTTCAATAATCATGTAAGCATTCCAATGATACAAATCAAACTTATGACTTGATGTATATGGTTTATCCCAATCTTCGGCTTCAGGCTTTTGAATTGTTACTTGTATTGGTTTCATTCTCTTTCCTCCATCCATTTTTTAAACTCTTTTCTATGCTTTGCAAAATCAACAATTATCCAAAACTCCTTAAATTGCCTTCCTGCTTCATTTAGTATTTGGGCAAACAAAAAACCAATAATTATAAGAATGCCACCAGTTGCTATTGACCAAAAAATGATTAATCCAATCCAATAATATATTTCTTCCATCTCTCTACTTGTTAGGGGTTAGTCTTAAAATCGGACAATATCCATCTGCACCGTTCCATGAATCACAATCTTCAAACCCAATACCATAGAAGCACCTCTCGCAGATTTTAATATCTGTTTTCTCATCTTCTCGACACCCTAAATCATAATCAGAGCATATATTTATCGTTTCTGTTTTATCTAGTTGATTTGGTTTTTCTATTATCTCACTCACTCCACTACCTCCACGCCTTCTTTAGAGCCTGTCCATATTCCTTTTGAAAGAAGCCAAATAAATACATCTAATCTTTCTTTGTTATCCATCAACCACTTTGTTACAGATTTATAACTTGGGATATTGAATGTAGATTCAGCTTCAAGAAGCTCCTCATCCGTCAAGCTATCAATGCTTCGGGTTAGTAGGGTGCATTGCTCTGCATTAACAGCGCCTGAAATTAAATCGAAGGATAAAGCGCCTTTATACGGAATACCTGTTAGCTTCTTTATAATGGTTCCGCTTTTAAGATCTATTTTAAATTCAAAGCCAATTAAAAGCTGAGGGTATTTTTTCCAAACTATTTCTAGTTGGTTATTCATTGGATGCCTCTATTTCGTTAATCTTATCATCAATATCATCTCTTCTTTCTAATAATTCCATATACATTAAATGGTCGCAATATGGATTACCCATCATTTCAATAATTGATTCCATCACTTCTCCTTAGTTGGTTGGGTTAAAAAACTAACAACCCACTCACACCCGGCAACAAAACCTCTTCTTTCTATATCTGACACAGGGCTGTTTTCGTAGTCGGGCAAGTAATTGCATTTAGTATTTGATGCTTTTCGTATGTCTGATTCAGAAGGTCTGCCACTATCCCTCTCCTCCTCACGTACTGCTTGCACAAAGGCGTTTAACTTTTCAGGATTCTCAAAATGATAGCCATTTTGTTTTTCTCCGTTATCTCTTACTAGGGAATATTCAGCCTTTTCCTTTAATTCTTCTACCTTAGTCATTTCCAATCACTCCATAAACTTTTAGTTATATCTACATTCCTTTCAATAAATATTTTAAACGGAACCTCTCTTATAAACATGCTAACCGTAAGCAACAAGGGAGCGGTTAAAGTCCAATGAAGAACAGTTGTTATTACAAGACCTAAATAAACAGGCATTAAGCATATTATCAATATTAACGTTTGTATTATCTCACTCATAGCAACCTGCTTTTAATAGTGCTTGTTTATTTCTTTTTCTCCACTCTATAACTAACTCAACCATTCCTTCTGCTCTTGAATCTGATTTTTCTATTTGTCTCATTGTTGTTTCTAATACGCAAAGGTCTTTATCAGTCTCAATCAAAGCGTCTATCAGTTCAGGTACAGCAGATATGGCTTTTTTATCAGGCTCCCTTATAGGGTTTGGACTTACCGTGTCAAAAATTGTATAGTCAGAATTTAAGGCACAAACAAATCCATCTTTTGTTTTTCCCGTCATTCCCCATTTCCAATTTCCTTTTGTTATCTCTGGCTTATTCATTCATTCTCCGTTAAAAGTTATTTTCTTGTTTGTATGATCCGAGTTCAAAAGCGTGTTCGAAACCCCATAAATTCTCAATTTTGTAATGCCACCATTGCTTATGTTTACCGTACCACTTCCAAATAACTAAGGATTTTTCACCATCTTTGATAATATCAACTACATAGCTTTTATAACCTGTACCGCCTTGATTGTGATAAAAGATAAACCCCTTCTCAATTTCCATCACGTTCTCCAATAGGTTCATATTTAATCTTTTCCAACTCTTTCAATATCTTTTGATATACTCTTTCAGGGATATTCCTACCCTCTTTCTCGTTTAGCCATTTAGACATAAGAGATTTATCCCATCCGACAACCCTAGCTAATGAACTAGGTTTTATAATCTCTGAATTGTTTAAGAAATTTCTTAGGTGGTTGTATTTAGTCATTTACTACCTTGTTAGTATTATTCATGTTATCCTATGTTGTAAACAAGTTGCCCAATCTTTGCGCAAATGTTGTGAAGATGGCAACCAGTTTACAACACCGTGTAAAAATAATTGCCCTAGGTTCGTGTATTTTAATTTAAGTAGTTTCTTAACTCAAAGAAAAATAAAACCCTAATCTTCTTTTTCACCTAATTGAGGTATTCTCATTGCCACATCAATTCCTATTTGAAAAGGCTGTCCGTCTGGGTCGCCTAATTCAGTTAATATTCCGCTTTTTCTAATTGCGTTTATTCTTAATTCAGCAGTTCTTCTGGTAATGTTCATTTTTTCCATTGCTGTTGTAGTGAGGTATTCCCACACTTTCATAAATTCTTTTTCGTCTTTATTCATCGGGTTTTATTTTTAGATATATTAATTAAATTTCGTTCTTATTCGGCAACTATTCTTACACGTAATCGTTGCATACAATTAAAATGATAACGGCTCATCTTTTACCGTTCCTTCATCAATCGTTAAATGTAATTTGCCACTCGTTCTTTTTCCCCACTCAATTATTTCTGAAACGGGAATACTTTTATCAAATGATTTAGTTTCCACCCACATTTCACCAACTGATTCATTTCCAGCAGACCTTTCAGAGTGTGCTATTATTCTTTCGTAATTTTCAAAGTGTTTCATAATCATTCCTCTGTTTAAATTAAGCACCTACTCACCTTCGGTGCTTTGAGAATTAGTTATTCTTCAAATCAGCTATGTGGTTAATCCAGTTGTTAGCCTGTTCGTAATAATACTTATCACCCGTTTCAGCAAAGGCATCTTTAAAAAATTCTACTTTAGTTTCTGCGTGTTTAATTTGTTCGGCCATAATTCTCAAAGTTTGTTATT
>Ga0208667_1000108_pt1 | contig 36475 bp, 56 predicted proteins | sample 11BtaG_FD_184085 | JGI IMG/M metagenome (GOLD analysis project Ga0208667, IMG submission 184085) | Marine viral communities from the Subarctic Pacific Ocean - 11B_ETSP_OMZ_AT15265_CsCl metaG (SPAdes) (version 2) | ecosystem: Environmental > Aquatic > Marine > Oceanic | place: Pacific Ocean... | reverse complement strand
TAATGATGATTACTCACAGTCAGGCATGGCATCCAGCACTGACCAACGACGGAATCTCACACAAAACACTGCAAGGTATTCCGCTTCTACTATTGCCGTAGAACTTTCTGATGCGGGGTCCGCCGATGATACAAGTCACTGCGTTACAATTCATGGAGACCTCGCATGAGTGAAGTAAAGACAAACAAAATCACCAGCCTTGCGAGTAACAACGACATCACCCTCGACCCTGATGGCACGGGCGATGTTCTAGTTGCGTCGGGTAATGTGGGCATCGGCACAAATTCTCCCGCAAGAACACTAACAATTGATGGCAGTGGGAATAGGGTTGCAAGCATAACTCATACAGCCGGAGCATATGCTTTTGCTACTTTCTCAGATGCAAATACATCCAATGATGGTTCCGTAAGAGTTGGTGCATTAACAAACGATTTGGTGATGTTTTCTGGCGGCTCTGAACGTATGCGTATTTCCGGTACTGACGTGCTAATAGGTAAGACTGCCACTGATTTTGGAACAGATGGCGTAAGACTTACCGGAAGTGCTGCATCCAATTTTAGTGCCAGCAACGGTACGCCTATGAATGTAAACCGTAACGGGGATGATGGCGGTTTAATTAACTTCACTCAAGCTGGCACACTTGAAGGCGGCATATCTGTAAGCGGAACAACGGTATCATATGTTGGGGGGCATATATCTCGCTGGTCACAGCTTACAGACGGCACAAAAGACACAAGCATTGTCAAAGGCACCGTGATGACCAACCTCGACCAGATGGCGGTGTGGACGAAAGATGGTGTGACAGAAGACAACGAGCAGCTAAACTGTATGGCCGTGTCGTCAGTCGAGGGTGACGCAAACGTGGCCGGTGTCTTTGTTAATTGGGATGATGATGACGAGGACTACACCGCCGACATGAACATTGCAATGACTGGCGATATGGTCATCCGCATTGCCAGCGGCACGACAGTAGCTAGAGGAGACTTGCTGATGTCTGCCGGTGACGGCACTGCCAAGCCGCAGGACGATGACATTGTTCGCAGTAAGACGATTGCGAAGGTCACATCGACCACTAAGTCACATACTTACGATGATGGCACGTATCTTGTGCCATGCGTATTGATGGCGTGTTAGGAGTAGCATAGATGGCATTCGGTACACTTAAAGCAGATACCCTGACGCACTCGACTGCGGGTTCGCTGGCTACGAATTACGTTGTCAACGGTAGTGCGAAGGCGTGGTTAGATTATAATCAAACTTCTAACAGCATAGATGGAAGCTACAACGTAAGTTCTGTGTCAGACGATGCGGCTGGTAGATTTTCTTATACCATGAGTAATGCAATGAGTAATGCAAACTGGTCTATGCCCTTCACGTCTACCGCTGCTGTTGCAATGATAAATGGCGCAGTTACAAGCACACAAGGAAAGTGTAGGTCACGAGATGCGTCATTTAACGATGCAGATGCTACGCAAAATTGCACTTGTAATCACGGAGACCTCGCATGACAGTGACACCAGAGTTTCAAGGCACACATCTATGGGATAGGCTCTGCTGGGCCAAAGAAACCCTAGAGCCGCATCAGTCTGACTATCGTGTTGTGTACGAGGACAGCGTGGACGAATGCGCTAAGATACTGGTGCCTGACCCTAACTGGATGGCGTGTGCGCTACAGGGCGGTATCCTGCCACCTGTCGAAGTCTACTGGGAACTAGCCAAAGACGAAGCAAAGCCTGACTTCAAGAAGCACACTCGTGGCTTTCTGCTGCACAACACCAAGCCTGTTGATGCAATGACAGAAGAACAGGCGATTGAGTACCTGATTATGAAGGACTGCCCACAGTCTGTATGGCGGTCTTGGAATGAAGGCAACAAACCAAAGATGGTTATCTGCCACAAGGAACAGCTTCCCGGCACACGAGAGTGGCGCAATGCTTGGAAGATTACTGAAGAACTTAGCGTCACTGATTTAGCAGCCTAAGAGGGAGAAACCTAATGGCAACAACATACATCGTAGACAAGGACGGGAATCAGATTGATGCCTCATCGGCTACCGTTCCTTCTGACCGTCACTTTCGTGGTGCATGGTCATTGAGTGGCAGCGTTATCTCTGAGGACATGACAGCAGCCAAAGCAATCTTCAAGGACAAAATCCGTGAGGTACGTGCGCCACTGCTTGAGGCAGAGGACGTAGTGTACATGAAGGCACTTGAGGCTGACGATGCCGACGCAAAGGCAGCATCAGTGACCAAGAAGGCTGCACTGCGTGATGCACCTGCTGCATCTGCAATCACTAACGCAGACACAATCGCTAAACTCAAGGCAGCTTGGGATACAAGCGTACTTGGCGACAGCCCATACGCATAAGGAGCATAGGCAATGGCACTGACAAAAATCACTGGTGAAGGCGTTGGTGCCATTGACAGCCTGACGGTTAACCGTGCAACAAGTCACGGCGATATAGTTGAGGTACAGAAAGACGGCACACGATTTGGTGCATTAGGGTCACAGTCTAGCGGCTTTTACATTGACGGTGAAAGCGGTCACGAAGGTATACGCTTTGCCAACGGCGCAATCACACCAAGAGAAAACGGAAGCGACAGTGACAACGCTAGTGATTTAGGCGCATCTAACAACCGCTTCAAAGACCTATATCTTGGCGGCAACTTGTACATCGGCGGCACCGGCAGTGCCAATGCTCTCAGCGATTACGAGGAGGGTACTTGGACGCCGACATTTTTTGGCTCATCCACTGCGGGAACTTACACTTACACCACAAGTGGAAACTCACCGTATGCAAACTATACCAAGATAGGACGCACTGTTACCTTACAAGTTATGCTCAACAACATAACAGAATCGTCGGCTGGTTCGGGTGATGTATTCGTAGGTGGATTGCCTTTTGATAAAGTGGCGGGGAGTGCGCCTTTTGGTTGTGTTCACCTAAATAATTGGAATACGACGGGAACTATTACAGGTGTGACTGTTCATCCAACAACATTCGCAAACAGTGGTGATAAATTGCAGTTTACATTAGACTTCGACAACACTGCTTCAAACAGTCTCAGCCTGAGTCATCTGAAAAGCGGGTCATCCGACGTAGGTTTCAGTTTGACTTATCTTACAGCTTAACCCCACTAGAGGTGAGGGTCGGACAGTCCAACCATAGGAGATAAAAATGGCACTGACAGAAGAAACAGTAGAAGACAAGATTGAAGTAGTAGGCGACTACAAAGCCGTACAAGTACGCACCGCTACAGTTATCAAGCGTGATGGCGTTGAGATTAGCCGCAGCTTTCATCGTCATGTGCTGCAATGCAGCACCAAGTCAGGCGACACTTGGGGCGATACTGATATCTCTAGCGAAAGCACTGAGGTGCAAGCTATCTGCAATGCCGTGTGGTCCGACGCTGTAAAGACTGCATACCAGACTGCAATGGATGCACAAGAGACACCATAAGGAACAACCATGCCATACATAGGTAAATCCCCATCAGCCGGTGTTCGTAACCGCTACCAGTATCAGGCCACTGCCGGTCAGACATCATTCAGCGGCAGTGATGCCAGCAGTGGTGTCCTGAACTACTCAGACAGCCTGTACATGGATGTGTACCAGAACGGTGTGCTTCTCGTACCCGGCACGGACTACACAGCCACAACAGGCACGACGGTTGTGTTGGTAACTGGGGCCAGCCTGAATGATACAGTTGAGATGGTCGTGTACGATGTGTTCTCTGTGAACAATGCCTACACAAAGACTGAGGCTGACACACGCTACCCATTCAAGGGCAACAACAGCATCATCCGCTTGAACGGTCAGACCATCAGCGCAGACATCACGATTGACAGCGACGAGAACGGTGTGTCGGCAGGGCCGATTACGCAGAGTGCCACCGTCACTGTCAACGGATATTGGAGCATCGTATGACCAGCGTATTGAATGTAGACACGATTGCTGACAAGGCGGGTACGGGGCCGGTAGGGCTGACGAAGCAACATGCGGGGAAGGCGTGGCTGTATGGCACTACTACAGCGGGAACAACTGATTCTTTTAATGTTGGCAGTGGAACCGACCACGGAACAGGTGATTATAGTTACAGTTTTACTAATGCTATGGTTAATAATGATTACTCACAGTCAGGCATGGCATCCAGCACTGACCAACGACGGAATCTCACACAAAACACTGCAAGGTATTCCGCTTCTACTATTGCCGTAGAACTTTCTGATGCGGGGTCCAACGATGATACAAGTCATTGCGTTACAATTCATGGAGACCTCGCATAATGGCAAGCATACTCAAAGTAGATACAATCACAGGGGTAGCCACGGCTGGCTCTATTGCGGTGACAGGCGAGGGCAACTCAACCACAACGAATTTGCAGCAGGGGCTGGTTAAGGTATGGTTTAAGCTAGATGGCAGCGGCACTATTGGCGGCCTAGATAGTTTTAATGTTGCATCTTTCACAGATAACGGAACAGGTGATTATTCTGGAAATTTAACAAATGCAATGGGCAATGCTAATTATTCTGCTGTTGCTAATACGGGTTCTAATGATGTGTTTGGTTCTATAACAGGGGGTTCTCAAACTACATCTGTTCTCAGGTGTAGTGCTTACTACCCACAAGGCGGCAGTAACCTTGACCGTGACCAAGTATACGCAATGGCAGCAGGAGACCTCGCATAATGGCTAGTGAACTGAGAGTAAACACCCTAAAGGATGCCTCTGGGAACAACAGCATTGCCACCAGCTTTGTTGCAGGGGGTAGTGCGAAGGCGTGGGGCCATCTTGCAGCAGGTGGAGCATCTCTGCCCGACAGTTTCAATTTGTCGAGTATTGATGATGATGGCACGGGAGAATACGGACTTAACTATAGTAGCGCAATGAACAGTGCCACTTATTCAGTGACATCCACCATCAATTTCAATCATGCTGCTAACAATAATACACGGCATCTAGTGGTTGAAAGTAAAACAACAAGCAGTGTGGAAGTTGACGCAGGATACACAGCGGGTAGCACTGCCCATTTTACTGCCTATGACATTGAAACAACTGGCAGTGTTACTGTACACGGAGACCTCGCATGAGTAAGGCAGCAGAACTCGCCGCACTGATTGGTTCGCAGACGGCGTTGTCGAACAGGAACATGATTATCAACGGTGCGATGCAGGTGGCACAGCGGGGTACGTCAGCTACGTTTAGCACATCAAGCGAGGGCTACCTTGTTGCGGATAGGTTTGCGTTTTCTATGAACGGAACTTCCACTGTTTATACAGCCAGCCAAGACACTACAGCCCCTGATGGTTTTGCTAACAGTTTAAAACTAGATTGTACTACCGCTGACGCATCACTTAGTGCAGGGGATTTTACTCAATTACACTATAGGATTGAAGGCCAAGATTTGCAGCAGCTACAAAAAGGTACGTCTGGCGCAAAAAAAGTAACGATATCTTTTTACGTCCGTTCTCCAAAAACAGGAACACACATCCTAGAAATACAAGATAGAGACAATACCAGAAGCATATCAAAAGCGTACACAGTTTCCTCTGCTAATACTTTTGAATACAAAGAAGTAACATTTGACGGTGACACCTCTGGAGCATTGAATAATGATAACGGAGAAAGTTTTAGACTAACTTGGTGGCTTCAAGCGGGTTCCACATACACATCAGGAACGCTGGCAACATCTTGGGAGTCAACAACATCTGCTAACAGGGCAGTAGGTCAAGTAAATATCGGAGATGACGCAGCTAATAACTTTTTCATCTCTGGCATTCAAATGGAAATCGGCGAACAGGCCACGCCGTTTGAGCATCGGTCGTTTGGCGATGAGATGACTAGGTGCCAGAGGTACTTTATTCGGACTGAACCGTTCTCATACCATTTGGCTGGTAGATGGCATCACGATGGAGGTACGCCTCTCACACAGTATAACATACCTGTAATAATGAGGGCGGCTCCCAGTGTTTCTATAAGCACTGCATTTAGCAGCGGTTCAGGTTATACCGGCACACCAACATTTAGTGACTTTACGACAATGAACTTTTTTATGGCTAGTGCAACAAGTCGAAATGCCAACGATGTTCAGTACCTTCACAATGGTGCGCTTGATATTAGTGCGGAGTTATAGACATGGATGAGATGAATATTACCAATGCACAATACATTGCACATCCTATTGATGGCACCAACTCTAGCATCAAAGCTACCATTGACGGTGTGGAGATGTATGTGCCTATCAATGATGCTGCCAATAAAGAAAGCGCAGAAATCCAACGACAGGTCGCAGCCGGTGACTTGACCATAGCTGACGCCGACTGATGAAACTGGCGATGGAACCCGTACTCAAAACACAGATGGAACTGGAGGTACACGAGAAAGAGTGCGCCATCCGGTATGCCTCTGTGCAAGAGAAGCTAGAGAGTTTAGACAAGCGCATGTGGCGGCTGGAAGCAATGATTATGGGCAGTACGATTATGGTAGTTGCTATGGTAGTTACAGTATTTATGGGAATGAATTAGTATGGCTGTATTCAAGGCATTCAAACCAGAAGCGATGAACAAAATCGCCAAGAGCATGGGCTATACTGGCAACATGGGCGAGTTTCAGAACTACATTGAGCAAGACCCTGCACGTCAAGCACGTATGCAGCAGTTCACTAATGCTGCTGTGCAGATGGCAAAGGGTGGTGTGGTGAAGATGCGTGAGGGGGGTTTTTCTAGCCCTGCACAGGTTCTTCCCGGTGCTGTAACTAAAATGGGAGCACCTTTCCAGCAGAGCCAGTTTGCCCCCGGTACGCTGGCACAAGCACAGAACCAGATGCAGTTGCAAGCAGCACCCGGTTTTAGTGGCATACCACAAGTTACACCACGTCCCAGCGGTGAGACTATAGCATCTCAAGCTAGTTATAGTCCCGCACCTGCTGTCCCTAATCCGGCATTGCGTCAGGCTTATGTGCCTACACAAGAGTTTAAAAAAGTAACTAAGCCAAAGCTGGACACTAACGAGTTTCTTTCTGATGGTGAAACAGCTAACCCTAATTACATGAAGCCTATCACTGATGACCAAGGCACCGTGATTACGGAGGAGGTTGCTCCGACTGTCGCTGATGTATCAGCACAGATGATGCAAACACCCGGACTACCAACAGGTGCTGCAGTAACTGCGCAAGGCACTACGATAGACCCACGTCAGATGGTTAGCCCCTACAGTGGTCAGGTAACAGGCAATGTCGCTGTTCCTACAGCTATGGCTACTACCTCATATGCACAGGCACCGCAGGAGTCTGAAGCTAACGTGATGCAAGCAGCACAGGCTGCACCTGCTGTAAATACAGCTATCAATGCCACGCAAGCAGCACAGGGTGCAGTAAGCCCTGAAGCACAGGTATTAGCAGCACAGCAGACTGCCTCTTCTGTAGGTGACGTAAATGCAGCGCAGGGTAATGCGGTCCTCATAAATAATCCTGTGCAAAGACAGATACAGGATGGAGAACTTGTATCTGGTGCTGCTAATGCACAGACTGCAGCGCAGTTTACAGAGCAGGTACAAGCAGCAGAAGCCACACCTTCTAAGCAAGCTACAGTGCAAGGGCAGCTTGATGGCTTGATGCAGCAGTTTGAGGGTGGTGAAACACCAGCATGGGCTGCAGGGGCCATGAGAGCCGCTACACAGGCTATGTCTGCACGTGGGCTAGGTGCCTCCAGCATTGCCGGTCAGGCCATTGTACAGGCTGCTATGGAGTCTGCACTACCTGTTGCACAAGCAGACGCTAGTATCTTTGCACAGTTTGAACAGCAGAACTTGTCCAATAGACAGCAGCGTACTATGCTTGCAGCACAACAACGTGCGCAGTTTATGGGTCAGGAGTTTGACCAAACCTTCCAAGCCCGTGTAGCCAACGCTGCTCGTATTGGTGACATTGCCAATATGAACTTTACTGCTGAACAACAGGTTGCTTTGGAAAACAGCCGTATTGCTAACAGCATGAACCTTGCCAATCTCAGCAACAATCAGGCTCTTGTGATGGCAGAGGCTGCAGCATTGTCTAATCTTGACATGGCTAACTTAGGAAACAGACAGCAAGCTGCTGCAATGAATGCTCAGAACTTCATGCAGATGGATATGGCTAACCTGTCTAACCAGCAGCAGACAGATATCTTCAAAGCGCAGCAACGTATTCAATCACTTTTTACTGACCAAGCTGCAGAAAATGCATCACGTCAGTTTAATGCAAGTTCACAGAATCAAGTTGACCAGTTCTTTGCTGACTTGGCTAACAATGTATCTCAGTATAATAGTACACAGGCTAATGCACAGGCACAATATAATGCAGGGCAGCGTAATACAGTAGAACGATTTAACGCAGAGTTGAATAACCAGCGTGACCAGTTCAATGCACAGAACCGCCTTGTCATTGACCAGAGCAATGCTCAGTGGCGCAGACAGGTGGCTACAGCAGATACTGCTGCTATCAACCGTGCTAACGAACTTAATGCCAATGCTTTGTTAGGTATATCAAACCAAGCCTACAACAACATGTGGCAGTATTACGGTGACAGCATGGAGTGGGCATGGACATCTGCAGAGAATGAACGTAGTCGTGTCGTTAATCTAGCTATTGAACAGCTTCGTGCAGATAGCAGTGCTAATGTTCAAAGTATGATGAATGATTACAATTCGTCTTTAGGTTTTGGTCAGCTTATTGGTACGTTCCTCACTGCAGGTAGCAGCAGTGTTGTAGGTGGACTGCTTGGTTTAGGGGGGTAGCATAAATGTTTCAAACAGCGTATAATGCATATAATAATCTTCCGCAGATAGAAGCGGATAAGACAAAAGAACCAAAAGCAAAACAAGGTCTACTTTCTCGTAGTGAAAATGCTATGACACAGCCTAGCAAACCTAAGACAGAGGTAGACCGTGTTGCACGATATGTTGCTAACATTCGTAGTAGACGAGAGGCGATAAAGTTTAATGGCGAATAATCTGGAAAACTTTCTTGATGGTCCTATTCCCGGTCAGAGCCTGACTGCGGAACTGGGCAATAGACCGTGGCAAAATCCTCCTCAGTATACTACTGTAGAAGAGGCACTGGAGTTTTATATTCCACGATTAGTTGAGCCTGAGTTTGTAGGCGACTTAATAAATACAATGGAAACAGGTGTTCCTTTAACCACCATTGCTAATGCAATGCAGCTTGGTGGTGTAATGCAGGGATACCACACTGTGGATGTGGGAGTTCTTGTCTTGCCTGTGCTTATTGAAATGATGGCATATATTGGTGATGATGCAGGTATCTCGTATAGCACCGGCATGGAAAAGCCGCCTGAACTAGATAAACCAAAAGAAACTGCCATTGCAGTGGCTATTAAACGTGCAAAAGAAAAGATTAACACAATGGAAGAGCCGCCAGAAGTAGAAGAAGAAGCGGTGATGCCCCAAGATAAACCTGAACAAACTGGATTGATGGCGAGGAGACAATAATGGGACTTCAATTTGGTGCAGTACTAAGCGGTATGGCAAGCAAAATTGCAGAGCGTGTAGAGGAAGAAGAAAAGCGCGTAGACCTTCTTACTAATCGCTATCTTGATTTGCATACGCAACGTAAAATGGAAGCAGATAAAGCCAATGAAAAGAATGTTCAGATGGCAGAGGAACTTATTAATGCGCTAGGTGTTACTGGCCTTGACTTAGAAACACGCGCTTCTATTGCTGCCGGTGGTTCCACGTCGGTAAGTCATGCCCTTGACCAGTATGGAAAAGCTGTGGAAAAGGGACTAGACTTTGGCACAATCTATAATGTTACGGCACCAACTCCCGGTACAGAGGAGTTCAATTCTACAGATTGGGCAGGTCAGATTGCCAAGAGAGTGTCTGTTCCCACTATAGATACAAGTGTTCTTGGTGAGTCTCGCACTATCTTTGGTTCTGACCCAAAGGCTGTTCTGGCAGCAAAACTTGACGCATTAGACTTTAACTCTATCGACAATGCGGTTGAACAAAACTTCAGGCCAGCACAGCTTCAGATTGATGCTAGTGGTTTGGCAGACGACCCTGATAAAACAAAATTGTATACATCCACAGAAGCTGCCGTAGTCGGCACTCAGCAACTCCTTTTGGCTGAACAAAATAAACCAGAGGCTGAACAAGACGCGGAAACAATAGCTAATCTTACCGGCAGTTTAACTGCCTATAAGGCTTTGGATGATGCCAAGAAGACAACGGGTCAAGATAAAGGCAACCTTATTTCAAATAATATAGACACAATTGGCTCTCAGTTAGCAGAAGAACAGGCTAAACCAGAGGGTGAAAGAGATTCAGACAAGATAACAAGTCTGGATGCGGCTTTAAAAGTTTGGACAGGTGTATCTCAACGCATCAAAACAGATACAGCCAAGCCCGGTTCAGATAGTGTACCCGCTTCTCACAATGCTATTCTGGCGCAAATAGACAATGACCTGCGATTTGAAACAGACCCTGCCAAAATAACGGAATTGAAGAACCAACGTGACCAAGTATTTAAACAAATGGTTGCTGACAAAAAAGCATTGGCTGATGCAGAAGGCGGTAAGCCCGAAGACTACACCATCTTTAACGAAGAAACTATTAATGGTGTTATTAACAATGCTGAATCGCGTATTAACTCACCCAAAGGATTTAAATACGGCATTGATGGTAGGCTTGAAACTGCACTTGAAGGTAATGAAGGCAAGTATTATCTAGGTGTCTTACAAGCCGTAGGTGAAGTTCGATATACCTATGGAGATGTAGGAGATAAGGTTATGAATCGTGCGCTAGAAGCACGTGAAACAACAGCTAAAAATGGACTAGCTGCTTACATGAACCAAAAGTTTAATCGGTATCTGACTAACTCACAATTACCTGCTGAACAACAAGTAGATATAAAGAAATTTCACGTTGCTCCTAATGGGTCAACCGCTGATGCAAATGCTAAGAATGGTGAATATGCAATTGGCGATGTAGTGTACATGAATGTAAATAATAGCCCAGTACTTATGGTCTGGACCGGAACAGAGTTTAAGTTGTAATGGCAGGTTTAACTGCACAAGAAATAGAACAACAAGTGATGGGCGGGGCAGTAGGCACAGTGTCTACACCCGCCCCTATTCCTTTTGCTACAGACACTACATTAGATGTAGAGCCTATGTCCGCTGCTGACATTGAAGAGCAGATGCTCAGTGGTCAGATTTCTCCCACATCTTCTGGTAATACTACCGCCCTCCCCACACCTAATACAGCACCTGTGTCTGACCTGAATGTATCAGAGTCTATTGAAGATACAAATCACAATGACCTAGACCAAGCAGGTCTATATGAATTGTATCGCCAGAAGTATCCTCACTTGTTTGATAACGAGGGTAGCATCATAGACATAGACGAAGCTAAATTTGCAGGTATTATATCTCCGTCTGGTCGTCGTGCGCTTGATGATAAAGGGGGCGTACACTTCTCTGAAACCACCCGTCCTACGTCTCCCTCTGTGCCAATTCTGGGCGACCAAGATGCCTACGTAATTCCTCACGGCAGTCTTGGCGAGACTGACTTGTTATTTGATAGCCCGTCTAGGGTGCCAGAAAACGCCAGTGAGTACGCAGCTATTGCTGAAAGAGAAGGCAAAAGCAGGATTGCTGTTGGCCGTATTGACGCAACAGCAACGGAAGAAACTATTAATAACGTCGGTGACATGATTGCTGAAGGTTTTATAGACGGCTACGAAATCACAGATGATGAAATACAAGGTATGATGGATGAACAGGAGTCTGGTTACATCCAAGGCTTACATTCACCCGTAGCAAGCATGGCCTATATGTTTGCACAGAAAATAGGTGTGATTGATAAACCCACCAGAGAAGATGTAATAGATGACCTAAAAAGAACAGAAGCACTAGAGTATATGATTGACTCGTTTGAAGACGAGAACATGCGTAAGTTCTTTAAACTGGCTGGACCTGCTGCCTTTGAATCGTTTTTGAATGTTGGCAATGGCATGGCTTTCTTGGGCAACGCCTATGGTGACAGCATCCAATTCATGGCAGAAGAATTACAAGAGGCATCTCCTGATTTGTATGCGGCAGCAAACCTGCCCTCACCTGCTGAACTAGCAGATAGTGCTATGTATAATACAGCAGGTATGCTTGAAACTGTAGATGCTATACTTCCGGGCTTTGGTTCTGCTGCTTTTGCGCCATCTAATGTTGCTGCCAAGGCATCAGCTAAGTCGTCCAAAATTGCTGCTGAAATTCGTAAGACTACAGGACAACTGTCTCGTGCCACAGATGAAGCTACCGTAGCTAGGCTTACTAACAAAGTAGAAAAGCTGAATGATAAGTTTGAGAACGCTGTCAGCTTGGAGATGGATGTACTTAAAGCTACTTCGGCACGTGAAGCAACGCAGAAGATGCTGGCAGCAGAAAAAGAATGGAATAACAAACTGGACGCAAACGTAATGCGTTCAGCCACTAGAGAAGAACGTGCAATTAAAAGGCAGAACGCTAGTGCATCAGCTAGTGCTAACCCTGAGATTGCACAAGACTTGATTACGGCGTTTGAGCAAAAGACAGGCAAGGTAGTGTCTGTCGAGAAGGATGGTGTAAAGAAACTAGACCCAGACTTAGCGCGTAAAGCTGGTGTAGAAATGGCAGAAGACGTAGCCAACGCTGACCAGAAAACTGTACGTGACTTGCTTACAGGTACGGCACCTATTGATTTGACTGCTGCCCGTGTGTTCGGTCAGGGTGATGAAATTACACAGCCGCTGCTGCGACCTGAGAAATTTGATGGTCTTGTTGCTAGTATAGCAGAGTTAAAAGAGGCAAAGCCCGACTTATTTAAGCCTAAGAAATGGGAAAACGGTACAGACTATACTGTAATTGACCACCTGTTTGAACTGACAGTGACCAAAGAGGCCATGCCCGGTGATGAACTTGTCACATTGTTAAACAAATATGACATTTCTTTTGAGGATTACATTCTCACTGTGGTAGGTTCAGGTTCACGTGCTGGTCAAATCCTACAAAAGCTGTCTCAGATTAAGAGGTCAAGACCTACAAACGAAATGATTGCTTTGCAAGAAGCAAAGACCTTAGAAGTGCAAGACAGCATTAGGTCTGCTATCATGCGGATTGAAGGCGTTAGGCGTGGTGGTCTTGTGTCGCAGCTTGCAACAGCAGCGCGTAACCTTCAGTCAGGCTATGTCCGGGGTCCAATGGAAGGCATGGGTAACGTAATCGACACGGCACTATATAATGCTAGTCATTATGGCACTATAAAAGGTGCTACGTCTTTGCTAGACCCTCAGAATTGGAGTGACAGCTTCCGTCACATGAAGTACATATTTAGCGGTGATGTAAAGGGTGAAGTTCGGGATGTGTTAGATTTTATCTACGAGCAGCCTGAATTTACAAAGCAAGCAGACATTATGTACGGCTCTATCAATGAGATTCGCCGCAATCTAGGGCGAGTAGATGAGTTAATCCTTGATTATAAGGGTGTGCCTACAGACAGAATTGACCTAGATACTACGGTACAAACAGTGGCTAGGCAGATTGAAAATATTACTGACCCTGCTTTGCGTAAAGCGGCCATAGAAAAGTTCCGTGCGGCGGGTAAGTTTAACTTGGTAATGACGACTGCTGAAGATGCAGTCGAGGTACTTAACACCGCAAACCGCTGGCAAGAGTTTTTGCAGCGTAGGGCTGTTGCTTTCGCTGAATTACAACGTCTTACTGGTAGAGAGTATGGCATTGACTTTGTTCAGACGCTAAAGCAGGGTAAAATCCGTGACCTAATAAACGACTCTACAACTGTTCGACCAGAGGGGTCACGTTCTTTCATTGAAATAATGGAGGAGGCCACTAACAGGGCTATGGACTTTACCTATGCCAAGCAGCCAGACATCCAGCCTTTACGTGAGGTGTCTAACTTTATCGTGCGTAACGGTCTTACAGCCTTTATACCATTCCCTCGCTTCATGTTTAATGGTATGGAATTAATGGGTCAGTATGCAGCAGGTAGTTCCATTCCTTTGACTCGTAAACTTATGAGTGTTGCTGTGCCTAAAGCCCGTGGTCCACTCACAACGAAAGACAGGCAGCGCATCTCGCGCAACCTTGTTGCTATGGGTGTTGCAGGACCAACAGTTCCTCTTGCTATATCCACCTTCTTTGACGATGAGCCAGATAAAGAGGAGGAAGAAGGCGTAGTAGGAAAGGCAGTCAGAGAGACAGCTAGTTATTTCACAAAAGAACTGGTTGAGATGGCAGCATGGGCTGGATTGTATCAGTATCGCACCAGCCCTGATGCGCCGGGTGACTATAAGATGATTAATCTTGCAGGTGGTGAACTAGATACCACCGCTATCTATCCTGTGAGGCAGTTGCTATGGATGGCAGAGGCAACAAAGCGTCTTAATAATGGCACATTTGATAACTGGTATGACCATAAGGATTTTATGGAGACCTTTGTAGGAAGTGGTGTTAGAACTGGTGTTGGACAGGGTGCTGTTGAATCGGTTGTCAATGCATTTGACGGGACAGATATGGTGTCCACTGAAAGGGCAGCAAAAATAGCAGGACGTGCGCTTGGTCAATATACAGGTTCTTGGTTCGTGCCATTTTCTCAAATCATTGAAGCAGAAAGAGCAGATGGCTCTCGTGGGCTTGTGTTTAAAGACGCTGCTGAAGACCCAACATTAGATGCAAAAGCTACCTTCGTAAGTGAATACATGCGTGGCCTAAGAAGTCGCGGGTTCTTCCTGACAGGAGAAGAAGAAGCCGCACTGCCTAACAGAGAGTTTCTATTCCAAGACGCTAAAGAAAGAATGTACCCTACAGCTAAAGTGCTGGGTGGTCTTACCTTTAGGAGCAAGGATAATGAAGCCGGGGAATATATAAAGAGGCTTGGTATTACTGAATACGAACTGTCGAGTAAGTCTTCTGTGCCTAGCATCCGTAGGTTTGAAAACTCTATCCTACGCGATGCAATACCTGCGATTATAGAGATAGCCAAACGCACTGAAGTAGATGCCATTACTGACTATAGGGGTTCTCCGGCTCTACAAAAACACTATACAGAAGTTGAATATATTACAGACAGAGTTACTACTGTAATCCGTCGTGATATCGCTGAAGCAAAAGCGAACATTACAAACGAGGACAAGGGCATTTTAGCGGACGCACCTCAATACATCGTGCCTATGCTCAAATTCCGCAGGATGCCATCCTTCGTCCGCAAGGAAGCTATTACTGAATTTGTATTGAGAGAGGGTAGAAAACCCAATGGCGGGATGGCTAACGACATGAACATCTTAGCAGAGATAGCTGCGGATATAAAAAAGAGGTCACCATTTAAATAGACCAGTAAAAAGGGGGCCGCAAAGCCCCCTCTCTTTTATCTATTATCTCCACTACCAGATAGCGTACCACGTTTCTTGCGGTCAGCCAGTTTCTGTAGGTTGTTCTCCATGATGTGACCAAGGTCCATCTCCATTTCTTTAGCTAGTACGGCACAGTACCATAGCACATCCCCAATCTCATAACCAATCTCAATACGCTTGGCAAGGTACTCATCTTGTGCTGCCCCGTCACGGATAAACTTCTTTACCTTGTTAGCAATCTCACCTGCCTCTCCCGTAAGGCCAAGAGTAAGATACTCCATAGCCTTGTTCTTAGGGAAGATGGCAGTCTCACATGCTTTCTCTTGGTACAATGTTGCGGAAATATCACTCACACGTTTCTCCTTTATCCACTGTTTAGCTTCTAGTTCTAGGTCCATTTAGTTTCTCCAAGTTCTTAAAGTACGCAGTGTTCCACCCACGCTGCCACTCACGGTGAGATGTATGTGTGTACTTACCATTAGGCTTCAGCGGGTTGGCTAGTTGATGATAGCAAACCCCATGCTGTTTGTTTCTCCTTTCACTTACTTGACTGAAGGCTTCGTAGCCAGCGATAAAATGCTCATCCAGCTTGTTGTTCATTGTCCTTTTTCTCCTTAAAGGCTTTGATTACGTCAGAAGAGAACAGCTTCTGTAGGTTCAGCAAGTACATACGTGCTGCCTTGTTGTCGCCACCGGACACACTCTTCTTGTAATCTAGGTTGTCGATGATACGCTTGAGACTGTTGGTATCGAATACAAGTGTAGCAAACACTTCATCATCAATACACAGGTTATGAAACCAGTAGTCTGACTCTGTGGCAGCAATGCCGCTGGGCTTGCCATAACATTCATACTCAATGGCAATGTTACCTGTACGCATCCACATGCCACGCTCTGACTTGACCTCAATCTTCTTGTCTTGAAGCATGTCAGCAACCATCTGCTCACGTACTTTGCCATACTCAAGGTCAATGTCAAACTTCTTACGGTCCTTAGTCTGCGGCTCCAGATTTTGCATCTTCTCTCTCCTTCCGTTTCATCCACTCTTCGTACTGAGGATGTTTAGGAGGTGGGTTGAATTGCACCCACCCCTCTTCTCGTTTCCACGCTAGTTTCTCTTCCTTCTTACTCATTGAAGTAATTGTCCAAGATGTCAAGCCTATCTTCGTGCATAGCCATCTTATCTAACTCAGCCTGTATAGCTTCCATTATATCTGAATGCTCCCCTATACCTGCTGGGTTTTTAAGATACACTTCAATGTTCATCATATGCAACTGACTACCTGCTTTTGCGTGTAGCTTTAATGCTTGTATCATTGCATCTCTCATCTGTCAACTCCTTTCCTTTACCTGTTAGGTATTTAGGTGGCTCTCTTTGCTTTACAAAACGACTGATTATCCATTGTAGGATGTCTGCTATTTTGTCCATCAGGCTGCATTCAAGTCCACTACCTCACAGACACCAGCCGTACAGGCCAACTCACGTCCACCGGATGTAGTGTCTTCCTTCTCAAACTCTTGTAGCATATTCCAATTAACACTCTTAGGCATCTGTGTCAAGAGTTCTCTGTACGTATCCTCGTCAATATCCTGATAGGGTGCTTGCTTGTAGGTATGCTCACTGAATGGCAGGAAGCTGATGCCTGACACCTCATCAAAGTGTTCATACACCCATGAACCTACAGCCATCCACTCATTCTCTTTGACAGAGATAGTGACAGACGGCTTATGCTCACACCAGTGACGCTGATACTGCAACCACAACTCAAGCTGCTCAATGGCATCCATCTCTGTGCGGCATACTGCACTGTTGGGTGACTTCATTGGGAAGCTGAACACTGTCGTGCTGTCAGGCTTCATTACATCAGGCTCTGCGGGTATACCCTCTGACACAAGGAACTGCGTGATAGGGTCTTTGTTGTCGCCCCTTACCGTGCGAATGTAGTATGGGTTGTGACGAGCATGGATACCTGACGCACTGTCTACAAGCTGTGACACTGTACCACTAGGCTTAACACAGGTGATGGCTGCTGACTGTGGTATGCCAAGCTGCTGCGCCATAGCTGCATTAGTTTCGATTGCCTGTTCCTTGAGTGCATTGAGTGTAGCCCCAATGTTCTTGCCTAGATGCGTTGACTTACCTGACATCATGTCATTGTCCATGATACCTGTCAATGATACACCAAGCAAGCGTTCCTCTTCTGTGTTCTTCTTCCATACATTACGCAGGTATTTGAAGTCAGTCAGTGTAGACTGGAACGTACCCAAGATAGTGGCAAGGCGAACCTTTTCAGTCAGTGTCTGCTGTGTGTCTGATGCACGTACAACAACCTCTGACAGATTACAGAACTGGTACGGACGCAAGATAATTTCACTGCAAGGGTTGCATCCGAAATCATGTTCTACCTCACGGCGACCATTCTTAGCTGCCTGTACCTGTGCTGACTTACGATTGAAGATACCACGTTCACCAGACTTGCTTTCATACAGGGATACCCACTCACGCATGAATGTACCCATCTCTGGCTTGCCCTTGTAGGCTACGCTGTTGTTAGCCAGCGCACGTTGCCCTTCGTTCTCCCACCACATACCTGACTTGGCATGTGCCATCTGGTCATCATTCAAGTTGGACAGGCTGATGAGTGCGCTACGACGTACACCGCCTACGACTACAACCTCACCAATCTTACACATGATGTCGTGGCATTCAATGGGGAACAGGCGACGACCTGCTGCACCCTTGAACTTCTCCACAAGGAACTCAAACAGTTCCTCCAGTGGGGCTGGGCCACTTGCTCTACCACCAAAAGTCTTGAGACGTGCGCCAGCAGGACGAACCTCTGACGTATCCCATTTTGGAACTTGACCGGAGAACAACAGAAAGACAAGTTCACGCAGGGATTTGGCCCAGCCCGGACGGGAGTCGCCAACCTTGATGACTGTATCACTAAGATGCATGTCTTCGTTGACGACAGGCAGCTTCTCAATGTTGTGACGTTCTACTGAGAAGCCTACACCAGTGCCGCACATAAGGATGTACATAGTCTCGTCAAAGGCACGAGGGTTATCTACAGGCACGTAAGAGCAGTTGTAACCACCTACATGACAACGGTCAAGCGCAGGTCCAGCGGTCATCAATGCTCTCATGCTTGGCATGATGTCTTGGTTTAACACAGCTTGCTCAAGTTCACCACGTAGTTCATCCGACAGGACATACTTGTGCTTGCTCTTGAGATGCTGTGTCATGTAATCAAAGTATCGTGCGACTGTCTCACCCCATGTCTCACGACGCTGCTCATCCTCTTTCCATCGGGCATACCGTGAAAGAGCGATAAAGTTCTGGTAGTCTGTTGGTAAATAGTTACTCATCTCTCACTCCGTTAATGTTTTCATATGTTTGATGTCTGCTCCATCCACGTCGTAGAAGTACTCGCGGATGCCGTCCTCAATCTCTGCACCAACATCTTCATCTGCAGGGATTGGATATTCTTCGGGGTCAATATCAATTGTGATGTAGACTTTAACTCTCATCACTCGCCACCACGTCTTCTATAAGCGTATTGAGATACCACTGTGCTTTCTGTAAATCTTCAATAGGCTTTCCCTTGTAGTCGAAACGCCACATGTACTTCATAACATTACCCTGTAAATAGTACTTGAAGTTTGGCCCCAGTGCAGCCTGAATAGCTGCGATACACTCAATGCCTGACTGATTGTAATGTGAAGGACTGTTCACCATGTCAGTCTTTGCGTCTTTCATTTGCTTTGTGTAATACTCATCCATCAGTTTCTCCTCATCTTCAGCTAGTCTGTTTCTCATGTACTGCTCATGCCTCATCAGGCATTGCCCCCTGTCTTACTGTTGAAGTTAAGATGAACCACATTACCATCGTATGTCTTTTCCACGCCCATCTCTTCCTCTAGTTCTACATCAATGTCCATCTCGTTGTCAACAACTTCCATCACATATGTGTGAACTAAATTACGTACAGTCTCATCTTGTTCCATGATAGGCACAGTGGCGCACATCATCTTACAGAAGTGCATCACCTGCCCATACCCTTCGTCGTCAAGTGGATTGTCAGGCTGTGAAATAATGGAGATGTCAATCTCTCCTGTCCATTCACCATCTTCCTTTACACTTGGTCTGATACGGATGATGAAGTCTTCATCTTCTAAACTCATGTGTTCTGACATATCTATCTCCTTTTCACTTTGGTTCCACTAAACTTGATAAACTTAGGATGCTTGTTCTTGCCCTTCTCCTTCAGCCAATCCTCTGGTATGATGCGGTCATAGTATCTGAACCCATACTTGATGCACCACTCAGCGTAGGTAGACTTGGCACCCTTACGTAGCTTTCGTCTGCTGTTCTCAAACACAAACCGTATATCTAACTTAGGATGCTGCTTCTTGATTGCAAGATGCTTGCGTCTATCTGCTGCTGTAAACATACCCTTTGTCTCAATGATGATACCGTTATCCAGCACGAAGTCTGGAGTATAGGTGCGGTATGCAAGGTCTTCCCATTCAATCTTGTACTTTTCATACTCATACTTTATCTTTAGTTCGTCAAGATAGATAGATACCTTGTGTTCCAGGCCACTCCTATATCCATACTTCCGTGCGGCACGGAATTGCTTTGCGTTAGGCATTACATTGCCCGTCCCTTGAAGAAGTCCTTGTCCTTATACTCGTCAGCAAGTGACACGTATGAGACAGTCTTAGGTTGCTTGGCTTGTGATGCAACGGCAGGTAGTTCCTGCAGTCCGGGCCAGCATGTGAACTTGTAACGACAGAAGCCACACTCAGTACCCAACACGGTGTTGCCTGTAGGCTTACCACGGAATGTCTCAGGAACTGCCTCAAAGCAACGCTCGAACCTGTTCTCTTCAATAGTATCGGCTGTGTCTTTAATCTTGCCAACTTCTGCATCAACGTCAATACCTGTAGCCGGTACATATTTGAAGTCGCCGTTTGCCTTGTTAACTACCCACCATCCACCAGCACGTTTGCCTGATGCTTTGGCGTAACCAGCAAGCTGTGCTACATACCCGAAAGCATCACCCTGTCTAAGAGTGTCAAAGGATTCAAACTTGTTAGTGTACGACCAATTAGATGCTGACTTAATATCATCAACAGCACCGTCAATAACAATATCATAGGTGCCAGTGATGGATGTATCGTCATCAAGCTGTAGAGTAACCTTTTCATCGTCTTCATACTGTACTCCTGCTTCTTTGAGAAGACCCTTGAAGACTGCCTCTACGATATCTCCAAGCATCATGTTCATTACGAATGTTGTTGGAAAGGGTAACGCTTTCTCCGGTTCGTTCTTCTCAAACCAAAGCTGACAAGTTGGTCTACCCACGTTTGACATACGTAGACCAAACTTATCTCGCTTGTTACCCCCACCAAACTGGCGTTGAAGTGCGTTCATTACATCTTGGCCTACTTGTTTAATGGTATCCTCTGACATTGAGGACTTACCCTTAACAGCGTTCTCCATGTATTGATGCACAGCCAGTTCAGCAGGGTGGTTCATTACGCTACCTCTTCAACTTCGATGTCAACGATGCCGTCAACGATAACCTCATCATCCTCGTCATCATGGGAGTTAGCTTTCTCTGCCCATGCATTGATGATGTACTCGTTGTAGTTGTTGACCCACTGCATGAAGTCACCAAACATGCCCTGTTCTTTGTCTGTAAGGTCAAGGGTCTTGGTTACGTCAAGAGACACGATTGGCAGGTAGAAGACTGCACCAGTAGGAATCTTACGCTCCTCTGTATTCGCAGTAATCATGTGCTGCACAGGCAGTCGCTTCATCTTAGCGAGTTGAGTAAAGGCACCACCCACGTTCTTGAACGCATCACGGTTCTCTACTTCCCAGATGAATGCAGTCTCATCTACGTCCACAGGATTGCCTGATGCGTCTGTGGCATTGACCAGTTCGACAGTGCCAAGCACAACACGAACACGCTTAATCTGCTTGATGAGTTCCTGTGTTTTCTCAGGCAGAGCCTTGAAGTCTTGGATGTAGCCAGCAGGTTTACCACAGTTGAACCCACCATCATTGTCCTTGAGGTCAATGTTCAGGTTGTCAGCCATGACAGTCTTGACATAGCGGTTAGGGCTATCACCCATGCCACGGACAAAACGCTTGTACATAAAGCGTTGCAGATACGGACGAATCTTCACCGACTCTGCGTAATATGTAGGTCCGTCTGGTACTTCCAGCTTGTACGTACCACCGCTGACCACTTCCATGTTCACGTTCTTGCCATTTACTTCTGCCTCACCCATGACAGGTGAGTGATTGATGCGTAGTCGGGCAAGAGTACTAGCTTGCTTACGCTCACTAGATGTCTCGTTGGCAATGCCCATTGCCTTTGCCATTGCGGCGTAATTGTTAGTGTCAATGGTTGTTAGTTCCATGTGTTTTATACTCCTTCTTTCGAGTTAGAATCCATAGTTATATCACGACACATCGTATGTGTCAAGCCAGTTGGGGCCAATTTTTGCCTCTAGTTCCAGAGGAACATTGAATACCAACCCCCAACGTAAGGTAATCAAGTCAGGCAATACTCTGTTAGTCTCTTCTATTATGTTGATAACTCTCCTTTCTTCGTCTGGATGAATGTCGATGACGATTGAGTCATGCACAGTGTTTACCACACATGATTGCATGCCGTCAAGTAGTTTATCAATGTGCAGCAGGGCCAAAGGCACAATGTCTGCGGTAGCAAACGACTGCACAGGGTAGTTCTTTATCTGTGTGAAGTTGCTGACCCTGCCACGACTGTTGCGTCGTACATCAGGGAAGGCAAACTCACGGCCAGATGGTGTAGTAATCTTGCCCGTGGCTATAGCTTCTTTAGCCAGTCGGGAGTGCCAATCGGCCACGCCTTGGTATTTCTGCGTGAAGTGTGTGTAGTATTCAGCTTCCGCTGGTGTTCTTCCAAAGCCAGTCGCTCCATATAACGGCGCGAATGTATGCGCTTTCGCAGTCTGTCTGTCCGTAGGCTGACCAGCATCGGTAATAACTTCAGCGGTGTATGAGTGTACATCAAATCCAGTAGACACTTCCTCAATTGCAACTCCATCCTGTGATAAGTATGCAGCGGCACGAAACTCAAGCTGTGCAAAGTCAGCTTCCATAATCTTACCGCCGTTAAACCGTGACACAAATACCTTCTTCACGGGGAAGGTGCCACCACGTGGCATGTTCTGCATGTTAGGGTCACGACCACTGAACCTTCCGGTAGCGGTCATGTGCTGTGTAAGACGGACATGCAGCTTGCCGTCTTGCTTGGTGTGCATACGAATGCCATCAACAAAGGATGACAGGTAGGTATCCACAGCAGATAGCCTACGTACCTTGGACAAGAAGTCTACTGCATCGTCCATACCCTTGGCTCGTGCGGCACCCTCAAGTGTCTCAAGGTTCTGCTTGCTTGTACTGAAGCCGTTAGCACTTGCCCACTTGGCAGAGGGTGGCTTGAACTTCAGTCCAGCCAATTCTTTACCAGCCACAAGATGATAACCAGCCCCACCACATGATGTACATTTATTAGTACGGGCAAATGGTGTTCCATCTTTCTTTACCTTTCTTACTTGGCCGGAGCCATTGCACTCACGGCACTGTGTTGCTTTGGTCTTATACAGACGCTCTGTACCACCAGCAATGAGACTGCGGAAGTCAGGCTCAGACATGTATGGGTCAATAGCGTTGCCCCAGTACTGCTTGTCCAATACCTTGCGTCCATACACAACCCATGACAATTGCTCTGGGCTGTTCAGGTTGATAGGTGTGTCACCCATCAGAGTACGAACATGCTTCTGTAGACTGTCAATAAGTTGACGCTTCTCCTGTTCAAACTCTTGACGCACCTCATCTAGCTTGGCTATATCCACACTGAAGCCACGCTGATAGATACGTGAGAGGCACACAGCAACTTCATTAGTCAGGTCAACAGTACCACGCAAGCCGCTGTCTTCCTTACTATTAAGGCGAAGCATTAGCTTGTCAGATAGTTGCTGCGTAGCGTGTAAGTCAGCCGATAGGTACATAGTCAATTCTTCCCAAGGTATGTCACGTGTGCTATATCCCTTGGCGAAGTACTCCTTAAGTGTGTCCTGCTTCTTAGTGTCCAACTCGTAACGCTCTGCACATGCTTCAAGAGACAGTGGCTCCTTCTGTCCACGCTGCATGACGTACTCTGCCAGCATCGTATCAAACACAGGGCCATCATACTTGAAGCCTGATTCCCACAGCCACAACAAGTCGTGTGCTGCGTTGTGCATGATGAGTATGGTAGCTTTGTCTAGGTATTCCTGCACCATAGTATGTCCATAAGCATCTGCTGGTACATCACTGTGGTCAAAGGTGGCGATACACTCTTCACCCATGTCACTCAGCATTCCCACCATAGTCAGTGAGTTGTCAGGCTCAAACGGGTCAAGGTGTGTCTTACCATCACGCTTGGTGACAGTATTCTCTACATCAAGTGTTAGCTTCATCCTTCGTACCTCGCTGTCTGATAGTTGAGTTCACAGTTTACCATACCATGCCAGCCATTCAACTTGTTCTTTACAATGTTGATGTGCCGCAGTGGACTGTCTTCTTCCTGACCCTCGACTGTTGGTGACTTACCAATCAGTATCATCAGGTCAGCTTCCGCAGCCTTACCTGTCCGGCTACCTTCCATCATGCTCTGGTTCAACTGCGCGCGGCCTTCTGCCTCTGCCGATAGCTGAGACATGTAGAACACAGCACAGTCATAGGTCTTGGCAATCTGCCGTGCATAGATAGCACATGCCTTGAGTGCTTCGTCCTGTCGTGCAAAGGAACCCTGCACGCCAAACTTATCACCCATGTCAAGCACAAGGACATCAGGCTTATAAGACTTGCATACGGACTCAACCCATGCCATGTCACGACCACCCGCTTCCTTAATCTTGATGTTATTCATCACCGGCTGATACAGTGCCTGTGCCTTTGACATATTGTCCCGTACTTCACGGGCTGTCATGCCAGCGGCAGCAGTCAAGTATCTGGCACCAACACGGTGTGTCGGCTCCTCGTTACACAGGATGATGCACTTGGCACCCTGATGTGCGAACCCGCCCGGTGCAGCAATCAAGCTGGCATGGAAGGATGTCTTGCCAGTGTTAGGCCGTGCGCCAACTTCGATAAGCTGGCCACCAGACACACCCTCTACCTTACGTGTCACACTTGGTATGTTGAATGTCCAACGTGCTTCCAGTTCAGCTTTAGCCATGAGTGTCTCAATGGTGATGTCATCCCACTCAATGTTGAGATTAGGAATGAAGTCATCCCCGTAACGCTCAAGTAAGTTACGCAGAGACTCAAGGCTGGCCGCATCACCATTGACCATATCAAAGCCAATGTTAGCTACGTCCTCACCCACTACCTGTTGGAACAGCTTGGACAACACCTCTTGTGCTACGTCACTGCCCATAGGGTCTTCACGTTTAATCTGCGAGAAGAGTGATGAATACCCCTGCTTCTGCGCAGTAGTTAGTGTCGGGTTGTCTGACATGAACAGGGCTTCTATCTCATCTGGCGTAACACTACGCTCGTACCTGTCCATAGCAGCGTCAATCGACTGCTTGATTTTCCGCACGTCCTTACTGAACAAACGCTGCGGACACTTAGAGCCACGATGGTCATCATAGAATGACTTGTCCATCAGGCTCCTAATTATTGATAATTCCATGAAGGTTCTCCATATCTGTCGGGTTACGATATTTCAAGTCGTCGGTTAGTCTGAGGACACGAACATCGTTGACATGCCCTCGTAATTCCTTTGCCATAATCAAAGTCTTCGGCAGCGCATCGGGGTCTAGCGCAATGATTGCTGTTGAGAACTGCGAGAGATACCCTTTATGCGTCTCTTGCAATGACGTGCCTAGAAGCGCAACCCCGACAAAGGTGCCGTAACCAACAACGGCTGCACTCAAGCAGTCCTCAACAACTACGGCGACTTTACCACACCCTGATGTGTATGGCAAGCCGCTTTTTCCATATCGTTTCCATTTAGGTAATCGCTTACCCAATGAGCGTCCGGTAGCATCCACAATCTTGCCGTCATGTACGATGGGGAATACCATGCGGTGTTCCTTCACGTCATACATAAGGCCAAGCTGCTCTGCATCCAACTCATATAACTCCCATGCAATCTCTGCCACGTTCCAGTCATGCGGCACGATGTAGTCAGGCAGCTTGAACGTGTCCTGCTTGGCGAAGTCATCGGCACCGGCAAAGCCAGCACGAATATCATCGGCACTCATACGAACACGTGTCCCACCCTTCACACCACAAGATGCACGATAGCAATTCCATACAAGCGAACCCATGTTGTTTGTCACCGTGAAGGTTTTCTCTCCACAGTTAGGACAAGCAACACGCTTGGTCATACCTACGGGTACGTCCATATCACTTACAATGTTATATATATTATCCATGTATATATCACTTTCCTTTGCGGCAGTTAGGTGCTTTTACCATGCGATTTTCGTGCTGTCAATGCACTATTTGCACTGGCATATGTATTTCTCATGTAAGGTTTCACCGACTGCGGGTTACTGTGTCCAGTCACAGACATGATTTGTCCCATAGGGACACCAGCCTCGACCATCTGTGTCGTGCCTGTCCTACGTAAGTCCATCAGACGCAACTCCTCTGGCAGATTAGCTTGCCTCATAACAGCCCGTCCAGCCTTGCTGAGACGCTCTAAGCTGTATGGATGATACTTACCACCAACAGGCAACACACGGGGTGCCACATAGGCTTGAAAGCCAAAGTCTTCCTGCTGCTGAACAAGCATCTCGTACAGGTCATCTTCGATTGGAAGGCACACCTCTGCCCTGCGCTTGCTCTGCTCAAGGTACAGCTTGCGTTCAACCATGTCGAGGTTGTCCCACTGCAGTAGACGCATGTCACCCAGTCGCTGGCACCACTCGTATGCCATGTGAATAATCAGGCCAAGGCTGCGCCACTCAAACTGACCATAGGCAGTGTCAAGGAATTGACGCACGTTGTCTTCTGACCACACTACCTTACGTTGTGGTGCAGTCTTACGTTTGATGTTGGCAAATGGATTCACCATAGCATACTCCATGTCGATGGCGTAGCGATACAGCAACGACGACACAGTGCATACATGATTGGCAAACGTGATGCCACGCTTCACCCATTCTTCGTATGCGTGTTTGGCTTGCTTGCTCGACAACTTGTCATACGCAACAGACCCAAACTCACCGACCAATATGTTGAGGAAGTATTGATAGTCCTTCTTAGACTTGTCCCTCAACATACTGAAATCGTTGGAAGAATAGTATGTCAATACTAAGTCTTCAACTGTCTTCATGTGATTCTCCTAGTCTCTGTGGCCATATGGTTCAGCATCGTCACCCATCACATGACGACAGCCCATAGGGGACTCGTCACAATTTGGGTAGCTATAGCAACCAAGGTGGGGGTCTATGTATTGCATACGCAACACTTTATACTTGATGAAATCAAGCACAGACCAGCATATACGTATGATGGGATTCCGTATCCCAAACACAAATACGTATTCCCAATACCCCCATCTTACGTCTGAATGTAGGCTTTTGTACGGCCCCTTGCCAGTATTAATCAAGTCAAGGTGTATAAAGAAGTCCCTAATATCGAGATACAGCCAGAAGAACCACCACCTGAACTTTGAGTCTGGGTGATGATTGTCAAGGTGTTGCTCTATATTCTCAATGACTTCCCATCTGGAAAAAAACGCACTGCCTTCTTTGTACCAAATGCAAGACCACAACGTAGGGTATTCCCTGTCATCTGTATTACTCATGCTGCCAGTAACTCCTTGAACTCTGTGCTGTTCACCCACTGTGCAGCCTGATTCTCACGACGGAACATAGTGACAGCGTTGGTATCCTTGCCAGTGTTCTTGACACTGAACCCGTTACGCTCATCTGCCCAGCTTGAGTAGTTCGTGAAGGCACTGTATAATGCCCAAGCATTCTGCCCACGGGTAGCAGCCTCTTGATTGTATAGAGTAAGCATCTTCTCTGCCGTCCGGTCTGATTTGAACAGAGATTCCAGCATGGCTTTCACATCTCCGACATACAATGTCTTGTTTGCGAACCGCTGAAGACGTTCAGACTGTGCGTAGAACGATTGTGTAGAACCCTTCAGGTCACTGATAAAGGCTGGCATGTTGAAGCCGCTAGTGTTTCTGCGCTTGATGTCGTCATACTCTCCGGTAATCATACCGTTAGTGCAGAAGAAGTCGATAGCACCGAAGTACACCTGATTGGAAGCAGTACCATCCACCCCACGCAGGGCAATGATACGCTGTGCAATCGTGGTGCTGTGCTTGTCGGACTCAATACGCGCAGTCACCTCTGGCAGTGACATGTCCATCATAGCCCACGCATTGTTGTGCGCAGACTTCCAGCGGATATTCATGCTCTCGCATTCTTCTGGCCCCAAGTTCTCTGTGATGGCGTTGTGTACATCGGTGAAGAATGTACCATGATTAGCAGTGTTAAAGCTACTACCAACCACAGCAAGATATTCACCTGTGTTACCGTTGATGACATACTTCTTGTCATCTACTTTAGTAGGTTCGTACTCAACAGGAAAGTTGAGGTTCTCTGGCAGCAGTTCCTCTGCTGTAAACATATGTGTGTCTAACGGCATGATTGCTTCTCCTTTCGTGCTTCAATAGCTTCCTTCATCTTGGCAAATTTCAAACGCCTTACGTGCATCTGATGTCTTTGCTTGTTACCGTCACCGCCACTCCATGCGGCTCCTTTTCCTAAGTGTTTAGTCGTCTTGAAATATCCCCATCTTCCCATGATAATTCACTCCTTCCATTGGCAACTGAGAGTTACGTTGTATCACAAAGACTGCGCACAGTCAAGCACTAATCCCAGCGATAGAATACGTGGTCACCTATCTGTACGACAGGTGTCTTGCTTTCTGCCCACTCAGGCAGAACATAGGTTGCATGGTAGTGTGTCGCACCCTCAACGAAGTCATCAAGGTTGCCTGTGTGTACACCCTGTGCAATCAACATAGCTTGCTGCCATGCCGTCTGGTCAGGGGTCTTGTCTGACTTACCGTCGCAGTACCAGCTAAACTGACAGCGATGGCGTACAGGGAAGTCCTGCTTCCATGAGTATGTCGGGCCTTGCTTAACCACATCACATACACTGTCAGGATACCTGTCATCATACACTCTGTTCATCACCACTTGGGCGACCGCAACCTGCCCAATGAAGGGCTGGTCACGGGCCTCATGGTAGATGTTCAGTGCCAAGCATACAAGTGCTTCTGCAAACATCAGTCTTCGTCCTCTTCTGCCAGCACCCAATCTGCGTAGGTCATACGATGGCCGTCGTCATCCTCTTTGGGTACGAACTTGAGGATGCGGTGCAGGTCACAGTATAGGCTCTCCAACTTGCCCACATCAGACATCCAGATATCCTGACAATCCCAGATAGTCTGCAGGACATTCTTCAAGTCGTTGTGTGCTTTCAGTAAAGCAAGTCTGTCGTCATGTGCAATGTTCATGTCTATCCTCCTAATCACAAGATGTTTGTCGGGATATCACAGCCACCCAACACTGCTGGTCTTCATCGTAGTACGCTGGCCGCACAAGTCTAGTGCCGTATGCAAACGGATGCCAGCCACCGAAGTAATCCTCCACCTTCTGTGCAAGGATGTCATGTTCTTGGTGTTTCAATTCAACTGTCACGGTCTTCATGCTGTCTCTCCCATCCAGTGTGGCATCTCTCTGCCACCTTTGTCCCATCGGGCAAAGGCAGCCTTGTCTACTTTGTAGAAGGCACGGTACGCCTCAATAGGCCAGTCCTCATCTGTCTTCAGGTCATCATGTCCGCTGAAGCATTGCGGGTGAGGCGTTACGTCACCGTCTGGTAACAGATGCCGCCCCTCGTACAATGCAATGCTGTGCTTGCCAGCACCATGCCACTTGCCATATCTGTGATGATACTCACACAGCATGGATGTGTACAGGCTGTAAGCCCAGCGGTAATTGGCACGGTTCTCCATAGCCCACAGGGTACAGGGATGCTTCTGATGCACAGGCTTGTATAGCCCACGTTCTTCTGCATACTCCGGTGCATGATGCCACAGTGTAGTACATAGCATCTGCGCTTCCTCCAATGGCATCTTGACAATGTGCTTGTCACACAATGACTTAGCGATAGCATCGGGGTGATGCTCAATTAGAAACCTATTCATGCTCACCCCCATTACCTCTGCCAAGTCCACCGAAATACTGTGGCTTACGCTTGGCTGTTTCAAACACACCTGCCGTGATAAACACACCAGCAATCAGCAGGGCATGTGCTATGGCACTGATACCGAATACAGTGATAGAGCCTACAGACATGGCAAAGATAATGCACCACATCCAAGCCAGCACCTGCATCACCATGTGCCGTGTGTTGTTGTCAGGGATATGGACCAGCGGATTGTACCGCCAGTCCATGATTAGTTTCCATGTGTTACGCATTACGGGTATCTCCTGTTCAGATGGTGTGCGACACTCTGCTGGTCTGGTTCTTCGCGGTCAAACCAATAGTCTAGCAGCGTATACTTGACACGCTTGGCATTGATACGTCGCACCTGTTCGTCAGTCATCCGGCGTTTGTTTGTCCGCTTGGTGCGGAATTTGTTTGTGTTCACTCGCATCTTTGTCCTTCTTTCTGTTGTACTTTGTCTTGTCTGGCACAACCTGTGTGCGTCTGCGACCCTGCATCATTGCTTTGGCCACAGGATTTACTCTATTGATGCGATCACGCATTGTCAACCCCCCAATTCATATATCATCATTCGGAGTTCATCTTGATATTCCTGTACCCTAGACCAGTCATCGTCTGACAGACGGTCTATCTGTTTCTCTGTCAACAGATTATGGATATTGTATAGGTCTATAACGTCACCGTTTGGATAGCGTTCTAGCCTAGCAAAGTCTTGTTGTGTCATATCATTACCTCATATATAAGCGCGGGGCGGGGAGCCGCTTCCATCAGCAACAACCACCGCCCCACTAACAGTGTGCTTTTGTTCTTCTTCAGACCTACTCACACACCGATTGGCAGGGGTGCAAGGAATTGAACCCTGTCCTAGTGGGTTGGAACCACTTGTGCTTCCGTAACACTTCACCCCTATAAATTCAATAACAAATAAGGCGGGGTGCTTTTTCTTCAACCCATACCGTCGCACCCCTTGAACAGTACGGGCCTACACCTATGTCATGGCATGTCTGACAACGCCTATCGCTTCGCATAGGTACTTCACGAATTACTTAACCTGTTTGTCTAAGTGCATCAATGATGCGGATACGTTCAGACAATATATACTTAGCGCGGTTGATATTCTGTCTCGCTCTGTCACTGGCACCCATTGCTATCAATTCTTGTGCATCAGACAGCCATGACATTGCCAGCATTTCCTCGCCACCCATGAATGGTTTATGGCTGTCCTTCATAGCTTCTTTGATTTCAGCAACGGTGCATCCGTACATATTCATCTCTCTGTCAGTCATATTGTCACCTCACTTGTGTTATGCCATCTGCATGATAGCAGTGACATGATACTTGCTTACTTTTTGGGCCGTGTCAAGTGCTTTGTTTGCACGATTACCTGCCACATAGGCACACCATGTGTCCCACCAGTATTGTGATCCACCTGTGTCAATAGTCAATTGCACATAGTCTGCAATCTTCTTGAGTTTCAAGTCATGCTTGATACCCTTGGAAAACTTGAGTGCAGACCGTGACAATCCTAGTCTGTCGCAATTATGGCTATCAATACAGGCCACATTGAAACCTAGCATCTGTGCCACAAATGCCGCCTTGACAATGCCTAGATTAGGCACGTTGGTCAGCACATCAATAGCACCTACCACATCATTAGCCTTGACAGCCGCTTTCATGGCAGCAAACAACACCTCCTTGTGTTCCTGTAGGTACAGATAGCCATCACGTTTGTTGCCCCATAGGTACTTGCTAGACGCGCCATTCACGTCAATGTCTAGCATCTGATTGTGGGTGGAGTGTAGACTTGCCTGTATCGTTGTCAATACAAAGGTAGCCATGCGAACAAGATTGTCGGGGTTCTTGAGTGCAAACCTAGCAATCTTTTTGTTGTCTGTCGCGTACATATTACACCTCTGATCTAATAAACTCAATGGCAAGGACAATCCAGCCACCCATGAATGAAGCTGTAGCACCAAGGAGTGCCACAATCCACACCCAATAGCCACCCGTCTGTGCAATCATAATTGCAGAGAACACACTAGCAATCGGAGCAACGGTCAGCATAAACATTAGTCCCAAAAATTCCATCTTATCCATAGTAATCACCCTTGGTTGGTATGGTTAGGGGGAGCAATGCCCTACGGATAGAGCATTACCCCCACGAAGTCAAAACATAATGACGCGCTTGCGGTCAGTCTTATGTGCTGATGCACCTGTTGGCGCACATGCCAGATCGGCAATGTCAGCAACATTGAACTCACCAAGATCGACATTGTGGTTCTTGCGATCCAACGTCTTGTCGATACCCGTCAAAAGCATCTCGAATGTTGTGATGGAATTGGACAGAATACGTGTGCCAAACTCATCCTTGAGTTTACGCGCACCCACCCTGCTGGCACGGTAACAACGCATCTTGGACAACTTGTTGCCAGTCTTGCGCTTGTACTTGGTAGCCACCCGCTGAAACTTATTCTCGTTATGTTCAGACAAATTCTGACCAGTCAGGCCAGAACCTTGGAACCAATAGCCAACATTAACATTTACATTGATAGCTTGCTTAGACATAATAATCACCTCGTGGTTGGTTAGGGTGTCAAGTGGCTTACTTTCCTCACCACCTGACTGGTTATGGGTGTGACATTACACCCCCTAATCATACCTGTCAAGAGATTTACCGGCGACAACACTTAACTGCCCACAAAGGACTAGCGCATCGTCGCCGGTATCTTGTCATATCTCAATTTTCACCTGACTTGCTATCGTCAGTTTTTACATGTGTTGCGTCAACGGCAAACCCAAGGGTTGCTAGGGTATCAGCTAAACATAGAATGTCGATTGAGTTGGTATATTTAGAAACCTAACATGCCCCCGATGCTAGGTTGCACAAGGTCAAGATATACCAGCCATGCCTTGTGCATTGTTGCTCTTTTACGCCCTTTTCACATTGACCACCCCAGAGATTTACGCTTGGTCTTGTCTTGTCATACACCTGCCGCCTTGGTAGCCGGTGCTGTTTCAAGGTAGTTTCCTAGCCTTGACAGACTCTGGTAGCCTACGCCCTGTCCACGTCACAGTGAGAGTTCGTTTCTTTATAGACGGTTAACCTATGTTGTCTAATTGAGGCTTGCTGTTGCGTCTGCTCACCTAAACCGTCTTTCGTCTTGGCCACTTTATAGTCGGATCAATTCGCCTTCCCGACTGTTCTTTTACTCTAGTCTAGTCTAATTCGTTAGTCAAGGGTTTTTTTATCTTCGCTTGCTATATGGGCAAACCCTAGCCTTGCAAGCTACACCGAATTCTATTGGCCTATCGGTTGGCCTAGTTTGAACCCTCACTGCGCTGCGCCTACATGCTCTCTGCCTAGCCCCTTGGATTTCCACCGACCGGGTAACGTGTTATCCCCTAAAGGCACGCGCTAAGCCTGACAGGCTTGGGTTCTTCTAGTCTGGTAAGCCTAGCCCTATGTCGCCTTAGCAGTCAAGGGTTATCTAGCGTTTATCTTAGGGCCACTGTTGAGCCTGTTGGCTGGTCGGGTTGTCCTTCGATGATTTGATTAGACAGGAAACGGATTTGAAACACAACAAAAAAGATTGTTAATGTTTTCAATGACTTACTGATTAACCCATTGATTTCATTGACAAATAAAAATGCAGATTGATTGCACTTTTTTTGAATATGTAATGTTTTCAAGGGGATAGGGTATTTTTCTTTTATATATATAAAGTATCGTTTGTTTGTTCTGTGTTTGTTCCTGTATTTTTGTGCATCGTCTTTTGATTTGTTGCAGAAATATCACAACATTGTATTTTTGCCACACATTTGAACGTCAATAGATAGGTGATCTGTTACCATTTCATAAAAAATGCTGCAAAAACAAAGGCATGCAATGTGAATCACCTTATTTCTGGCAGAATTGCGCTATATCGGGCCTTACTGGTTGCACATGCACGGGCGGGCAGGGGCCATGGCCGGGGTATACGTATATGTGTATGTAGAAACACACAGATCAGTAAAATGAAGTGTTAACCACAAAGGCAACAGACAATCTCATGTGCATAAGTAATGTGCAATCTGCTTAAAAAATAGGCAACTATATGTAACTGGACCCATAAACTAAAAAACTATGGTGCCAGATAAAGAATGTGTATTGACAGGCTTGACAGATTCTGATATAATTAAGTATAACTAGAATCATATAAGTGATACACTTAACTGTCCTTAGTTAAATCTATAAAAACACTTAGCTACAACACTTAAATGATTTAAAGTTTTTTTGTTAATACACTTAACTGTACACATAAGTGATATATCCGTAAAATTTAAGAAAGTGCTTGACAATGGCAAAGAAATCCGTAAAACTATACACAGACAATGTACTTGATGCATTCTACAATGCTATCCGTACAAATACACTAGACCGTCTCCATATCCCTCACAGCGATGTCTTCTACGTGCGTACTGCAGTTGAGGCACACTATGGGCGTTCATTCACATTGAAACACGTAGAAGATGCCATGAGGGCTGAAGGCTGGTCAGAGGACAAATAAATGTTTACAGCATTAGTATTGGCTTGTGTTATGGCTGCACCGGATAGATGCATTGAAGCAGAAGATATTCGTGGTCCGTATGAGACTGAGGGTCAATGCGTTATGAGGGCGCATGAGATGGTAGCACAGATGCGTATGGCATTCCCTGTGCCACATACGTATCAGTACAAGTGCGTAGAGCAGTCTATCAAACAAAAAGGTATTTCCCTGTGAGTATTCCAGAGAGAGTCAAGAACAAGATGAAGGAAGAGGGTCTCAAGGGCGTGAACAAGCCTAAGAGGACACCCAAGCATCCAACGAAGTCTCACTGTGTGATGGCATCGGAAGGTGGTAAATACAAGTTTATACGTTTTGGACAGCAGGGCGTATCAGGGGCAGGTAAGAATCCCAAGAGTGCAAAGGACAAAGCACGTAAGAAGTCGTACTATGCACGGCATGATGCGCAAGGCAAACCGACCACGAAGCTGTCAGCGAAGTACTGGTCTCATAAAGTTAAATGGTAGAGGAATAAACAATGACCCCAGCAGAAGCATACAAGATTACTAGAAATCCCGATGACTATAGTAAAGCGGAAATTAAAAAAGCTAACAAGATTTTGGAAGCCTACAGTGAAGTTACTGAACGTGACCGTACTGGTGGTTTTGAATCTACAGATTCTGAAACTAAAAAGCAAGCAACTAAAAAGCCACAAAGTAAGGCCCGTGGTGGCATGGCAAAGAAAGCACAGATGATGCGCGGTGGTATGGCTAATGGTAAAATGCACATGTATGCTGCTGGTGGTAGCGTAACTGAGAACCCCGGCCTTAAAGCATTGAAAGCTAGTGGGCCAAAGGGCATGCAAGCCTACAATAAAATTACAGGTAAGTAATGGCACCCCGCCCCCGCAATTATAAAAAAGAATACGCTAATTACCAAAGCAAGCCACAGCAGAAGGTTAATCGTGCTGCACGTAATCAAGCACGTAGAACTGTTAAGAAGGCTGGAGTAAATACTGCTGGTAAGGATATAGCGCACAAGAATGGGAACCCTCGTGACAATAGGCGGGGTAATCTAACACTGCAACGGCCATCACAGAATAGGTCTTTTGCTAGAACTAAGACTGCAGGTAAACGGAATAGACGTGCATAAGATTGAACAGGACATTCGCAAGTGGTCCAATGATTTCTTAGAAGTACCTAATGCGAAACTGAATGGTCTACCGCCCTGCCCCTATGCCAGAAAGGCATGGGCTGATGACAAGGTGGTCTTTAGCATAAACACAGGGCTGGATGGACTTATGGAACAAGTCCGTACATTCAGCGACCATGACTACGAGATTGTAGTGTGGGCAGAAGAGAATTTGCCAGACATAGAATACCTAGACGGTTACTGTGATGGCATCAATGAGTTAGCATCCGTAGCTGGTATTGATTTACACCTGATGGTGTTTCACCCCAACTACGATGCAACAGAGGCTGGACTTGACTTCCTTGTCGATGACGGGGTTACAGATGACAGCTTATCTTACTGCATGGTCTTTGTACAGTTGTTATCCAAACTGGACGATGCAGCTTTGTATCTGGAAAAGTCCAATTACTACGAACACTTTCCAGATGATGTTTATGAAGCCTTAGTTCTTGACAGAAGGAGATTGCGCAATGGCAATGGGTAAAGCTAAAATGGCTAAGAAGAAAATGCGTGGCGGTGGAATGACCAAGATGCGTGGTGGCGGTATGGCTAAGATGGCCAAGAAGAAGAAGATGATGCGTGGGGGCATGGCTAAAAAGAAGAAGTAATGCCTTACATACAGGATTCAGATTTACACGGTCACGGAGTTTTCGCAGATAAGGACTATGCTCAAGACGATACAATAGAGTTGTGTCCTTATTTGTTTGTCTCTGAAGATGAGGTAGCTGATGAATGTATACTTCACAACTACATGTTTCAGTCTGCGTATGAAGGCGACACGGACTTTATGGTCGTACTAGGTTTAGGCATGGTGTATAATCATGGCGACCCCCCAAATGCAGAATGGGAAATAGATGACAAAGACGAACGCTTTGTTAGATTTTTTGCACTTAAAGAAATAAAACAGGGCGAAGAAATACTGCACGATTACGGAAAGCAGTATTGGGAAAGTAGAGATGCCAGTATTACAATCGGGTTCTAAGTTTCGTACAGAGGTAGTTGCGTTAGGTAATACTAACAAGACGAATGTGTACACCGTACCTGCAAAC
>Ga0208667_1000107_pt1 | contig 36617 bp, 58 predicted proteins | sample 11BtaG_FD_184085 | JGI IMG/M metagenome (GOLD analysis project Ga0208667, IMG submission 184085) | Marine viral communities from the Subarctic Pacific Ocean - 11B_ETSP_OMZ_AT15265_CsCl metaG (SPAdes) (version 2) | ecosystem: Environmental > Aquatic > Marine > Oceanic | place: Pacific Ocean... | reverse complement strand
TTGCCTTGCTTATCAACCTTTATTTTAATGTCTATGTTTTGTTCTGCCATTACTTACGTTTTAGTATATTTCTAAATTCTTTCCAGCTCTCTGGTCTTTTATATTTTCCTTTTGCTATGTCTATATCCTCATCTCCAATAAGAAAATCATTGGAGTTAAGTAAGTCTATTAATTCTTTTAGTTTATCCATAGTTAACTTAATGTAAATGTATATGTTGCACTTGGTTGACTCTCTTGTTCATCTAAAACTGCTGTTATGTAGACATCGTGACTACCAGCGCCAAAGTCAGCAACACTAAGTGTCATTTGAGCTGCATAAGCGTATGATTGCCAAAACGTGCCATCTACATAAACATTCCAACTTAAATTACTCATAAATCCTTCATCAGTAGACCCCTTAAATATAAATAATGAGTTTCCGTTATCTACTATAGGAATTATGCTTGGTGCGTTTATTGTGAAGCTAGAGTAAGCTATATCATTCATTAACTCTAAATCTGCTTTACCAGTAGATAAATTAAGGCTCAAAGAGTTCATTCTGTATCTTCTGTCATTAATCAGAATTACGTCATTCATTTTTAGTGTAGTAACTATAGGCATTGGCAAGTGAGCTGTTGCTTTAACTATCCTAGATTGCCTGTCGTATATCTGCAAAAGATATCTCTTATAGTATGTATTAAACAGGCTATTCTCATTAGAACCTTCTCCTTCCCATACATACCATTCATCGTATTCGCTTCCGAAGTTTATGCTTTTGCCATTAACCCCTATAGAATTAGAAGGTCTTATGTAGTTAGGTGTTGTAGTGTAATTAGCTGTTATTAAATTACCATTCTTATCGTACAGGCCTCCATCAAATAAAACACTTACAGCATTACCATTGTAATCTGTGTATGTAGAGGTATCTACTCTTGCTCCATAAAAAAGTATCGGCTTACCAAGTATTGGATTCTCTTCTCTATTTGCTATCCAACCCCACTCAGTAGGTAGTATGTAGTTTTCCTGAGCTTGGTCATTCATCCTCTCATACATCATCTTCTCAAATGGTAACTTAACAGTATATTTACCACCATCAAACGCTAGTGGATTGTATATGTTGTTGTTTAAGTTGTTTAGTAATTCATAACCAAATTCATCTCCTGTAAGCTCTAGAGCCTCAACAGCAGCTATTGTCTTGTGTGGTTCAAACTTAAACTCTATAGAACTGTAAAGGTTATTCCTGTTAACTTCAAACTTGTCTGTATCTACATATTTAGATATGTCCTGTCTCTGCCCATCAAAGTAGTAAGAGTCTAAGCTTCTAACTCTTATCTTGCCGCTATACTCACTAAGTCCGTTATCTGGAACATAATAAGCTGCTAGATTAAACATCTTAAATATTCCTGTTAGGAAGTCTAATACTTTAATCTTAGGCATTTGAGATAGTGCAGAAACACCATCAACACCATCTGTAGAAAAAGAGTAAAAGTTCTCGTCATTGAACTTAAACCCAGAAGAAGGATATAGAATAAGGTCTGGGTAACTTGGAGAAAATATCCAAAGGTTACTTTGCCCACTAAGATACATACCACCTACTCTTTCTATTCTTAAATTCCTAATCTTAAACTCAGATATACCGCCTTGTGTTGTTATTTTTATTTTTGGATTATTAAAACCAAATTTAGTGATATCTGTAGTGTTATAACCTGAGTCGTCCGAATAGGTTTCTCCTGATATATCTGGCTGAGTAGCTGGTATTGTCCAAGAAAAGTTACTATAGTTTCCAGATGTGTTAACTATCTGTTTAAATGCGTCTGTGTTGTTGTTTGCATCGTAAATCTCTATTGAGTAGTCACCAGAACCTACAACATCTAAATCAAACTTTATTCTATGGGTCATGACAAAGTCCACAAGAGCTCCAAAGAAAACAGTTCCAGCACGATACTTTCTTCTTGACCACATTAATTCGTCTTGTGTTATGGGGTAGTCGACCTCATTAAGAACATCATTAAAAGGCAATGAATAACCGCCTCTATGGTCATCCATAAAGTTTTGATAGTCTATTTGCAACTCGGACAAACTTATTATTCTTGATTCTTCTTCTAACTGATTTCCGATATTGCCTTTCTCTCTATGAAGCAAAAGAGATAGTCTCTCATATTGCTCATTATTGTTGTTAAAGAAGTCGTCACTAAACTCAAACCCATATTTCTCCTGTATAGCTCTAATTATAAACTTAGATTTTATAGCTGGTTTTAGGTCTTTGTAATAAACACCTCTTGGCGATGTTGTTGCTGATGGGAATATGTTTCTACTATCAACCCTGTCTTTTGGATTAACACCATCACTACTGTCGTAAAAGTAGTACGAATCAGCACTAATCATAGGGAAAAAGAAATCTGGATTCCCATCTGAGTTCAATGTAGTCGTGTTTAATGTTTGATTGTATTCTTGAAAATCAAATCCATTAGTAAAGCCATTTAAAGCTAGGGTATCACTATAAATAAAGTTAAAGTTATCTAGTAACGTACCTGACAGGTCTTTTAGCTCATCGTCACCAATTAAATCTTTTAGCTCAACGGTTTTACCGTAGAATATTAAACTATAGCTGTAAGGCATCCCTTTCTTCATTGAAGAACCAGTTAGGGATACCCTTCCTTCTTTGTAGTCAGCTCCACCTATCTTAATAAAAGCTTTGTGCTTAATTCTTTGGTCAAAGCCACTTGATACGTCTGCATTATAAAAGTGAGAGAATAACTCATTATTCTTTTTAGATGCTGGGACTGTAAACTGTTGAGAGAACTCTGTGAATATTTTAGAGATATCTCTTACGTCTTTTATCTTGTCTGTTATGTTTATGTCTTCAAAGTCAAATAAGTCTAACTGTACGTTCTCGTACTCTATGTACGGCTCTGATATTTCTCTTATTTCTACGTTAGATACGCTAAAGCCGTAATTCCCAGATGCTGTTGCTCTGGAGACTCTTATTATATTTGAATTAGCGTTTGCTGTAAAGTTAAACGACAACCTGTTAAAGTCCTCTGACAGGGCTACGGTAGTTTCTGATGTAAGCAGCCCTCCTAAGTCGCTAGAGTTATCTTGAAGCATAATTTCATTACCCACATCAACTAATTCACAGAAAACGTCAAGGGTAACTTTATACTCTTTTCCGCCAACAAAGGGTATGCTTTGCTGTATGTACTCTAATACACCAGAGGTAATATGCATATTAGCCTGACCAGTAACATAAGATACTCCAGATGTTTCACTCCAGCTAGTTGTTCCATTAGAAAAATTACCATCTACAACTAAATTGTCCTCTCCTATAGAAGAATAAAACTGTTCAGACTTCTGTATGTATAATTGTACGTCTCTCCTCATTAAGTTATGTTTTGTATCTTATCAAAAGCAAATTCGCAATCTAGCTTATATTCAATTAGCTTTTCGTCTATTCTTGTTTTGAATTTAATGTCGCTGCTTTTTATGTTCACAGGGAAGTTGTTGTCATTGTAATAAATCCAGACATCTTCACTAAGCATAATCTGTCTAAACACCTCGTTGTATTCTTCTGGATAGAAGCCTGAGTTTATGGTTATAGATTCCTTGCCGTGCTTAAATAAATTCTTATACTGATGTCCTATTTGACTGTAGTCGCCATTAGTTATTGTGTTTCTTCTAAATGACTTAGCCTCTGTGCTCATAGATACCGAGTTATTCTTAAAGAACCAAACCTTTTGAATAGCTCCGAATTTATTTATAAACGTCAAAAGAATAGGCTCGTACTTACATTCTTCAATGTTTTCTATGTTTACTTGTATGAGTCCATCATCTGTACTTATGTGAATTGAATCAAACTCAAATAAACTAAACTCTTTTTTAAATTGTTCCAAACAATTAGAATACTCAACAACTCCGCCTAAAGCTATAACCCTACTGTCAAAGTCATGGCCAAAATAACTTCCACTAGTCACATAATATACTTGAAGTGAGCCATATGGGATTTGATTTATGTCTCTAGAATATACTATTTCGCCATTTAAAAGATATGTTACGTTATTAGTTATTGATGCGTCTACAGGTATAAGCATACTTGAGTCTTCTAGTTTTAATACCTTAGTATTACTCTGTAGTAATGCACTTTTATTTTGAGGATTAACACCATCTTCAAGGTATCCGTAACCATAAAAACCTGTAAAGAACTCTGGGTCTCTGCTTATTTGCACTCCATTTACAATAATAGAAGGGAATACATCTATGAACCAATTGTTATTTTTGTACAGTTCTTCGTTTACTTGATTTACAAAGAAGTCCTTTGCATACTCAGATATATTGAAATATATGGAAGTAGAGTCGTTTTTAGGAGCTGCTGATATTATTCTGTATGTTGGGCTAGTAGGTCTATTAGAGAATCTTATTCCATCGTAAACATAAATATCTAATGAAGCAGATGAAACTATATCAGTTCCAAAAACGCTAGTAGCCTCAAACATATAAGGACTTCTTACGTTTACCTTCTTGTCAACGCTATAGACATCCTGTGTGTTTAAGGTAGATGTAGTTGTTGATGTTGACCCAGCAAAATCACCTGAAGTAGTTGCGGTTATGGATGTTACGCTTTCATCAAGAATACTTATAGAAACAGTATCAGTTCCATTGTATTCAACCTCAGTAGGACCAAATACATTAGAAGCGTTTAAGTCTCTTACGATTGCGTTGTATATGTTCTCCGCAGTACCGTTAACAGTTGCGCTTCCCTTAAAAGTTCCTGTTGAAGCTCCTACTGCGTCTGATATTAAAGATATCGACCTGTCGTTACTTGTAGCTATGTAAAGTATATTAGCTGTAGCCTTTTGAGCTGCTTGACTAAATGTTATGGCTATTTTTTGAAATCCCATTATTTTTTGTTTATTTCTTGATTCATTTCTTTTATTATCTCATCTATTGTTTGCTTAAACGCTTTTGTAATCTCTTCATCTATACTGTCTTCTATTGCGTAAAACGCCTTCTGTATAACTTTACTACCAGCCCATCCGCTTCTGTTAACTCTTCTAGCAATGGCAAATGCAGCCTTTTTATAACTTGTACTACTTAGACCTCCACTTTTAGGCTTTAGTCCTTTAAAACGCATCCATCTGGTAATACTCTGCACCATTTCAGGTGAAGGTCCTTTAGATGTATGCTTCTTTCCGTTAGATAAAGCTCCTAAGTATCTGTTAGCTGTGATTGAAACAGCGCTAGAAGATACTCCTGATTTCCTTATACTTTTTAACAAGTCTCTAGAAGCGACATTACCAGAAGCCTCTATACCGTTTTTTAACTCAACAATATAGTAATCGCCTATTTTTTCTAAGGCAGCTTTTATATTCGCTTCAAAACTCATTAACAATTACCTAGTCCACTAGACATACTTCCATCTTGGAACTTCTTAAGGGTTATACTTGTCTCCCATCCAGCAATCTCATTCTCAAACCTGTCTCTAAAAGGTGTTGCTGTTGCAGCATCCTCAATTCTAGAATACTTGTTGTCAACTAAATCTAGTTTTCTAAGCGCATTAATAAGCTCAGTAACTACTCTTAGTTGTGTGTTTAAGATATCCTGAGTGTTGTCGTTACCGTAAAAGTCATCTACACCTAGATTCTCATCAATAATGTCCACCACATCAGCAGCAATAACATTTAACCTATAGTCAATAGTCTTCTCTTCTATGACTGCCTCTTCTAACATTATGTGTAATAATGGGAAGGTAGTGTCTTTGTTGAGGTCTATGTCAGATATATCACCAAAGGTAATCTTATTAGTAAAACTATTCTCCTCTATTAGTTGTTTAAGTAAGTCTATTAATTCGTAAAAGTTCATATTATCTTTTCATTGATTTCTTAATAAGAGCATTCTCTACTCTATTCTTGTCTTTCTCATATTCTAGCATCATAAGGCACTTATGAAGACTGGTTTCTGTAACTTCATCAATTCTTCTGACATCTCCTTGAGCGAGCGTATGTATTGACTGATACCATCCCCACTTAGACGAGAAGTTGGCTTGCATACTCGTTGCGCTTCCTCCTTCAATGTTTCCTTCGCTAAATAGTCCAGAGTATAAGTCTGTAATTTTATCCCTAAACGATAAAAAAAAACCGTAGCTGATAAAGCTACATCTACAGGCATATCCTTCATTGCTTCTGAATACTTAGAACTACCTCCGTAGTCCTCTATCAAATAGAAACCTCTACTCTCCTTAGCAACAGGTCTAAACAATACAGCCATAGCCTTGTGCATAGACTCCCACTTACCAATATAACTCTCTAAGTCAATATACTCACCAAATGATATGTCATCTAGCTTAGGTATAAATCCAAACTCTACAGTTCGCTCTCCACCTTCACCATCACTACCAACCATTTTAAACCTATTAATCAACTTATCTGTTGTTGTATCAAATAAGTCGTTTATGTGTTGTATAGTGTCATCAAAATCAGATAGCTTAATCTTCTGCACATCACTAGCAGACATCTTACAAAATATCTGTAGTATCTTTAACTTAAGATACGTCTCATCTTCCTTATCCCACTTCTCCAATATCTTTAAATAATCCTGATACTGTCCTAGTGTTATCTGCCCCAAACTAAATGGTATCGTCAAATCTATTCTACTCATAGTATTATAACAATATTTTATAAATATCATTTTATCATAAATATTATCTATAGCTAACTAAGTATCAATACTTTTTCTCTATACACCCAAAATGAAAATAGTTGTTTATTGTTATAAGTATGTAACAGTTGCAAATCTGTCCAAGTTGCTAAACTTCTATAGACAATATAGTTGGTTCAGGTAAATTAAATCTCCTTAGAAATTGCACTACTTAATCCTTTGTTGTTTTCGCTGATGCCCAAGTAGTATTCAACCTAACGAGTATAACGCTAACCATTAGAATAGCAAACTAAATCTAAAATAACAAGATAAAAAATAGGGGGGCATCATATTAAACATAAACTTGTTTCCAAATATATTTCTGTAATCAATAAATCAACTTTGACCAAAAAGAGTTTTGACTATATCAACCCCATAATGTTAAACATACCCCAGAATATTAAACACCCCTCCATATTAAACGTGATTGAAATCATTGGAATGGATAACACAACCCACCATACATTCAATTTACGTCAATAGCACTAAAATACAGCTTGATACAAGCGTTTTAAGGCTGTTTTAAGCGTGTTTACGCTGAGATAGATAGTTGTGTATATGTAAGAAGATATTAGGGGCTTAGAAGGGCTAAAAATCGGGCACAATTCACAAATATATCTAACATTAAAAATCAATACATTAATAAAATAATTGCATAAAAAAAGAGGGTAAAAAATACCCTCTAATTATTGTAAATATGTGTTTAAATTTAAAAATTTTCTTTTATTACATTAGTTAGATTTTTATTTGTGAGCCTGTCGTTTTTAACTAATTCTTTAAAGGCGTCTAATTCCCATACAAGCAAAGGACTGACTAAATTTTGCACGCATATTGTTTGAAATTCAAATTGTGTCATAATTATTTTATATTTAAACCTTTTAAGATTTGTTTTAATGTATAGTTTTGTTCGCTATTCAAAATGTATTGTTCCTTAAATAAATCCAATACCGCAAAGGTTTGGTACTGGTTTTTGTACCGCATGAAATTATCGTTAATAACATAATTAACTAAATTCTGTTCGTTGTCTAGTGTATAATTAATAAAGGTTTTTTTACTTTTTAATATATTTAATTTTTGTGATAATGTTGCTTTCATAGTTTTATTAGTTTACTGTTATTAAATCACCGTTCCACTCTTTGCCGTTTAAATACCAGTCCCAATTTTTTTGATATATTGAAACGTTTGGCAGTCCGTTAAGGCGTTCCTTTGTCGTATTACTGAACCAACCGCAGTTAGTGATTTGAAGCGTGTTGTCTTCATGTAATACTGCAATTATATTGCCGTGTAGCTTTAAGTAAAATTTGCCCTTCATTTCCCTTACTTTCATGTTTTGGCGTGTAAACGTTTTTCTATTTAAAAAGGCGTTAATACTATCTTTTGTTATTTGTCTCATTTTTTTAGTGTTTTAAAGTATTTATTTTTATAAGTTCCATTCTATTTTTTGTTGCAATTCGTCTATGCTTATAAGTATCTCTTTAACATCATTATCTGAACTAATGTTATTAGGATAGAATTTTATTATTTCGTTATAGATGTCATCTAATTTGTGTATTAAATGTTGCTTGTTTATGTATTTTGTCATTTGTTTTTTGTTTTATATTATTTCTATTATTTCGTTTTGTCTAATTACGAAGCCATGCCAACCGTTAAATCGTACAGTGGGCAAACCTCTGAAACTTCCTGTAATTATTCGCTTTGCTTTTATATTACCGCTTCTTGTGGGTGATTTGAAAATTATTGTTTGCCCTGTTTTAAAGTTTAATTCTTTCATCTTGTTTTGTTTTTAAAAGTTGGATAAATTACCGCTCAAAATATTTGAGAGTATAAAAATAATCATAGGTAAAATAAAAGTACCTACAAATGTAATACCGATTTTTACGGCGGTGTCCTGTTGTTTAAAATTGTTTACTACTTTTTTCATGTTGTTTTTGTTTTAAGTTATTGTTTTTTTTTAGTATCCCAGTTCTAATTTACATTGAATATCAAAAGCATAACGGCTATATTTGTACCCCCTGCTGACTATCTGTTTTGTTTCTTTGTTGTAAACGTAAAAGAGTCCGTTTTCGTCTTCGTGGTCTTCTATAATTACTTCAAATTTTTCCATGTTATTATTTGTTTTTGTTCTCTACAAATATACACATTATTTTAAATATACTAACAAAATTATATTTTTTTTTGCGTTTTATTGTTATTTATATTTATTCTAAACAACAAACATAAATATTAATATAATAAAGGAACGCGCGCACGAATACATAAATATTTTTAAATATCCTAACAAAACACAATTTTTTTTTGTGCCAATTTGTCACGTTTATTTTTTACATTTGAATAAACAATTTTATAAAAGGATATTGTTTTTTGGGGGGCATAATATTAAACGCACCCCTTCATATTAAACATAGGTAAAAATATACACCCCATAATATTAAACAAAAAAAGAGGATACATTTCTGTACCCCCTTAATATAAAACCGAAATCATTTTATTTTCTTTCGTGATTTATTTTTCTTCCTACAATTATAATTGCTTTGGCTTCGTCCATTGATAAATCATAATACTCAGCAAATCTCTGTGTACTTATAAAGTTATTAAAATAATCTAAGTACATTTGTTCATACATTTGTTTTGTTCGTCCCATCTTATTTGTTTTAATTATCGTGTGTATAAATCTGGCATATCGCAGTATTCCATAGTCTCTTTACAATGTGGGCATTGAACTTCCTCAATAGTGTCATCTATTTCCAATAACACTACATACCCACAATTACCACAAGTTACAACATTATAACCATCTTGTTGCATTCTCTGTAAAATTTCAAATTGATTCTTCATATTAAAATATTTTTATTCCGTTATGTATTTCTTTTTTTATTACTTCCACTAATCTAAATGTCTCGTAATGTCCCCTAAACCTCGCTAAATCGTTTGTAAGGCGATAATCTGTAATTTTGTTATCATTACCTATGTTAAGTAAAATAAAGTCTTTACGACTATTTAAAATGCGTGTGGCGTCTATTACATTTATTGTATACATTATTCTAAATCGTTTTTAATCTCATTAACAAAATCCTTTAGTTTCTCTTTTAGTGAGTCTTCACCCTGTTCAATAGCTTGTTTACATAAGGTGTAAAGTGAAGGTAAATCCCTAACTAGGGCATTTGCGTCCCATTCAATGTAAATTGATTCATTAGGCGAATAACCTACCGCCTCAATGTGTACTACATCAGCGCTAGTCCATAGCTGAATTGTGTTTGTGATAAATACTTCTTTGTTTTCCATTTTATTTAGTTTTTATTGTTCGTATTCTTTTTGTACTTGTTTTTTATATTCTATAAATTCATTATATAAATCCTCTAAATCATCTTTGGCGTCATAAAGCGCTTCCAATTCTTTACGTTGCATTAATAAAGTAGCCAATAATTCACTATTTAAATCCTCTACTTCATAACCCATTTCTGAGGCAATTTCTAAAGATTCATTTAAACTAGTATCGTGTTCAGTTAAATACTTCATGGCATTGCTATAATAAATACATTCTGTTTGATGAGTAGAATATTCTAATTCTTCAAAATAACTTTCAAAGTCTTTAGCATCTTCAAAATCATCATAATATTCATAAGGTATAGTTTCAATGTCTAAGCTGTACTTTCTTTCTAATTCTCTAAATTTTGTTGTCAATTCCATTTTATACTGTTTTATTGTTATTAATAGCACAAACATACAATCCATAATTCAATAAAAAAAACTATTTCGATAAACTGCACAATTATTCGATAAGACGTATCACCCCTTCTTATTACAAAAAACATTTTAAATAGCAAAGCCTTTTTTCCTGATTTTTAGCATTATTAAGGTATACAAAGGAAATATCTTTGTACTATGATTAGATTTATAAAAAAGCAAATAAAACTATTCCTTAACATATTGGGATTCTATGCGGTCATATTTTTAACATTTATAATACTGCATTTTATTTTTATGGTTTCGATTAACCACTAACCACCAAGCCCCCATAATATTAAACATAGTGGGGGCATAATATTAAACATAGGGGGGTATAATATTAAACATACCCCTTAATGTTAAACACTCTATCTAATCACATACTTTCCTGAGTTCACACCTTGAAGTAAATACATAAGCGAGTACCTAATCGCATCAATGTAGTGGTTGAACTTATCTACAGGTCTCTGGTTTCTTTCGTGCCAAACATAGTTGTTTATCTCTCGTATAATACCGTTAGACTCCCTATCAACTATTATCTGGTAATCTTGCATAAGGGCAATCCCTGAGAGGATTGACCCTTTCTTCTTTATAGTAGGTCTTATGTTCAAGCCCATATTCTTTAGCTCTGATATAAGACGAGGTTCTGCTGAGTCACAGATAATTAAATCTGTGCCACACTCTTTTTTATTCCTGTAAGCAATATCAGAAGTAGATAGGTTTGTCTTTCCGTATATCTGCTTCACATAAACACTTCTAGTATCTTTATCTACTGATACTTTTACTAAACTCGTAATGTCTGTAGAGAACCCAAAATCCTGTCCATAGCACATAAGCTCAGTCTGTACAAAGTGTCCTACCTTCCAATTAGTAATTATAGTACCCTCTGCTTTGTTTAACCAGCCACCAAGTATCTGGTGCTCGAACTTAACGATATCACGCCTTTTAAGGTCGTATAACTGCTCTAAATAACTTTTAGATAGGTTATCCTTATTATCCTCGAAAGTCGTGTGTATGTACGTTACATCGCCTTTAGAGCCATTTGTACCAGCTTTTACGTTAGGATACATAAAAAACCTTTGGTATATCCAATGCTCCTTAGTTGTTGGATTAAGTATAAGTATAACTCTGTTGGATTTAGTATTAGAACGTATGGAGAAGTCAATCTTACTAAAGGTGTCTTCATCTACAAGCTCTTCTGCCTCATCCAATACAAAGGTAGTAACACCACTAAGAGACTTCAGGGCGGCTGTTTGGTTACCAGATGATGTCCTGATACCTTTAAACATAATTGAGCTCCCTGTGGTTAAGTTTATGATTTCATCCTTTGTGATTCTGAAATCACTCTCAACACCCATCAGTTCAATCTTCTCAATGAACTCTGGAATAATAGATGCTGCTGCTGAGGTTAATGTGAAACGAGTAAACAACACTTTATGTCCTGACTCGTATGTTAGGTTAAGTAAGAATACATTTACACCAAATGACTTACCAGAACCACGACCCCCTGTAACAACAAAATACCTCGATTTATCAGTAAAAAGAGGTACATACTTGTCGTTTAGTTGTATAGAGTTTTTCATTCTTCTTGGTCTATGTCAATAGTATTGTCAATCTGAGGCTGTTGATTATTCATAACAAAGTTAATTGTAGGTGCTGACTTTGTTTTTCTTTTACTGTCCGCATTGATGCTATCAGATGGCTTACCGTATGCATATTCCATAAGCAACTTCATCTGGTTAAAGTTAGTCTTAGCGAGTTCTGCCATGTGTTTAAACGCATCCTTCTCGCTGCCGAATACTTCCTTCATAGCTGAAACAGCATAAGAAGCAATACGCTCCTTTTTTGCCTTTGTGTTTCTAGCTGGTTTAACCATCTTATCTTTAGTGGATATTGGTTTAGGAGCTAACCTCTTATTATACTTTCTGCCATCGTTCTTAGATGTCTCTTCTGATTTCTTATGTCTGCTCATAATATTATAACAATTTATTTACTGTTTTGTTTATTGTAGAGCTTTATGTAAACATCCTCAATTGCCTTGTGTATAGTCCTTTTGCTATGTGTCTCAGTAAGCAAGGCTTTTTGATGAGCCTTGCAAACTTCGACTTGGTAGGTTAGGTTATCTTTTGTAATGGGATATATTCTATAACCCTCCTTAAAACACCATTTAATTATATCCTGAGACAGCATACTATTCTTCCTCGTCTTTATTATATCCTGTCTTATCTTGGATAACTTTAATCTCTCCCTCAATCTTTTTTGTGAGGATAAACAACTGAGAAACTACCTTCTCTAGTCTACCTATTCTTTGTGCTTGTGTTAATTTCTTTAGTCTCATATTATTGTAAAAATGGATTCTTAACTCTTCTCTCTATCTTTGCTCCTTCAACAGCTAGAGGTTTTTTTCTCATAACTCTTGACTTAACAAGTCTTTCAAATGGAACTAGCCTAGTATTTATGAACTCAGACTTAGTCTCAAAGTCCCAATCATCAATTCTTTTAGAAATGAATTGTGATTCTGAAGAAGGCTCAGATTCTAATTCAGATATTTTCTTATTCAACTTCTTTATTTTAGATTTGTAGAACTCTTCTTTTTCCTCTAAAATAAGAATTATATCTTTAGTATTTTTTTTCTTTTTAATAGTACAATAAGTCTTTATCTTATTATATATCTTAACATCTAAACTTTCAACGGAATAAAATGTATTGTTGTGGTATAAAGCCGAGCAATGATTCACACCTATAGTATTACCTATATCTTGAAAAGTATACTCCATAAGCCTACCAAGTTTACAGAATACCTTTCTAGCATAAACAACCTTTCGCTTTCTGGTTTGACCAGAAATCTCAAAGCCATACCTCCTCTCTACTTCTTGTTTTAATTGTTCTAATGTCATATTATTATATTATAGCGTTATCTAATTGTTGTATAAGGTGTCGTATCTCACTACGTTCAAACTTACCGTTTATCTCTGCGTTGTAAGTCTTAAACGATAAATGATACATATCTTTTTCTGTGTCTCCTTTTTTCTCTGTCTTCCCTAAGTAATCAATCTTTAAATCTAGTTTCATATTTATGTATTTATTATTATATTTCTTTATCTAATTCCGCTAAAACACTTTGCATTGTGTTATTCTTTGCAAAGTTTATAGCTTGTCTTATTCCATCACATTGCTCATACAAATCATCATCCTCAAACTCAGATACAATATACTCAAGCTCATCTAATGTCTCTCCCTGAGATATACTGTATAATGCTAAAAGGTAATAAGAATAAACTATGTCCTGTTGCTCTTCACTATACATCTATTCTTAACTTAAGTAGGTTATAGGACTGAATATACTTCTCTCTAGCCTTAGACTTGTAGTGTTCCTTGTAAACACCGTAAACAGCCTTTGTCATTTGGTATTTAGTAGTCAGGTCAGACAATAACTTGTCGGCATAAACCTTTCCCTTTCCATTACATACACTTATATTGTCTGCTGAGTCCCCAACTATCATTTGTGTGTAAAAGTTCCTTAAAGCTTCTATTTTGGATACTTCAATCAATGTATTCTTGTTGTAGTTGTATATTTTAGCTGGAAACTGCAAATAATCCTTGTCTATAGCCACAATAACAGGGTTTTCGTCGTGTTTAAGGCTATTATACCATATCTTAGCAACTAAATCATCAGTTTCGATACCATAACTGAACTGAGACTGCCAATCTTCCTTACAATACTTGTGCAAGTCCTCTAATAAAGGTGGTCTATCTACTTTTTTACGATTTGCCTTGTAATTAGCATCAATAAACAACCTAAAATTGCCTTTTGAACCACTACAGACAACTAAACTAGCAATATCATAGCCTAAATCCTGTAAATTGTTCAAAGAATCGTTTATTTTGGCATCTAGCTTAACTTTTGCCTCTTCTAAGTCATCAGAAGTGGAAGCACAGGCATAAATCATACTGTCGGCATCTAAAATAGCTTTAATTTCCATAGTTACTTATTTATTATACAAATATAAACAAAACAATTAACAAAACCTAATCTTTTTTGTTGTATTCACTCAATGGTGCTTGACCAGACTGTTCTAACTCCTTCTGTAGGTTCGCTAAGGCTCTCCAAGCCACTTTTGCGCTATGTCTGATGCCATCTGAGTCCATAGTACCAGCTTCTATTAAATGTCTCGTTAGAGCGTCTAATTCGTCTCCAGACTTGCTTCTATCCCAATGCAAAGGCTTATCAGGATGGTGTTGTTCGTTTCCAGCCCAAGAAGTCTTAGAGACTTCTCTAATGGCGTCTGGGAAGTATTGTAATACACCACTAAATACTGGCATATTCTTTCTGTCATCTATAATATAAGCCGATTCAGTTCCGCTTATTACATCGTGTGTTACTGTCATTGTCCACATATTTAAAATAATTCATTTATAGGCAATAGAATACCTTTTGAGGTATTGCTATCGCCACCTAACTTATCTCTGCTTGTACCTAAATACTTTCTACATCTATACTTCAATAATTCTGATGGTATTATGTGAAAGGTGTCTAAGATACAAAAACAATAGTAGTCGGCTTCGCTAGTGCTTATGCCACTAGCTTTGCCTCTACTTTCATACTCAATAAATACATTACCTGTCTCAGTAGCTCTAAGGTCGTACTTAACCTCAATAGTCTTACCAGAAAATATATTGGCAAGTTCTTGTTCCTTAACTTGCCCAACCTTCAGGTCGTATTTAAAGTCGTTGTTATAGTTCACTACAACTCCATTAGTTCGTTAATAGCTGTATGACCTCCAATAACAACAGCACATCCGATAGCTGGCTTCTTACCAGCCTTAGCGTATGCAAATGCATATTTCTCGTGGTCTATACCACAACCTACTTGTGTTCCGAATACTTTGAACTTAGCACCTACAGACCACTCTGTGTAACATTGTGTATGCAAGTGACCCTGAACCGTGCTCATCATATCTGCCTTAGACTTTGTTCTTGCAGTACCACCTTCTCCATGCATATACTGTACATCATCTATAACTACTCTTTCTATAAAGTTCCAATTAGGTGTGTTAAGAACCTCAGAGTAATCTCTAACCCATCTCTTAGGTATTGATGAAGTCTGAGCTTTACGAGCTATAATCCTGTCGTGATTACCGATGGTAACATCAGCCTTTGGGAAGGCTTTGTACCATCTGGATATCCTGTTTATAGCCAAGTCCAACTCATCTCCACCACCCATACCATCGGCATTAGTCTCGTGATAGCTTGAATAATGGTTGTCTATTACATCACCAATAAACACAACCCTATTGCAGTTGTATTTAGAATAAACATCCTTACAATGTTTAAGGTACGAGTCTAAGCAAAAAGGCTCGTGCAAGTCTCCAATAACTAAAACTCTAGTCTCGTCTTTAGTTATGTTCTTAAACGCCTTTAGCTTATTTCCTTTTAATCTTGGTCTAAAGTCTCTCATATTATTTATAGTTTTCTATTAGCTTCTTTAAGTGGCTAATCATACTCCTAACACAACTAGGGCAGTTACTCATCTGCTTACGCTGATTAAACACCCTGTTATAAATGTTAAGCAAAGCCCTTTGCTCAATAACAGTAACATTATTCCTACCTCTAGACAAGAACTCTGTTATGTAGTTGTACTCATCTTCCTCAAGGCAATTAACGACCTTGTAACTCATTATCTGATTCAGCTTAGCCTTTCGCTCATCACAACCGCAATCCTCTCCGAAAAGGGCTTTAACAGCCTTTTTAACGCCTGTTGCTTTAGTAATCTTCTCAACAGTATCTCCAAGTCCTTTTGACTTGTTCTGGTTCTCTAATTCAAACCTAGCTTTCCACTCTTTGTAAGCTTTGGTTCTTTTGTCTCCTTTAAACTCTTCCATAATTAATTAAATTTTATCGTAATCTCCGTTATAGTAATCCTCAGCATCCTCTGAGAAGTTCTCTCTTATAATCTCTCTATATCTCTTTATTGAGTTATAAAGACTGCTTCTTCCTATGCCTGTCTCTCTAGACAACTTATCTAGAGATAAACCTGTAGTGAAGTAAGCTATAAATATGTTCTTAGAATAAAACTCCCAGCTATTTACTTCTGTGAATATTTTATTTATAAGTCTGTTAAAGCCCTTCTCTTCTTCAGCATCAACAAACTCTTGCTTTATGCTGTTTAGCGTGAAGTCTAGAGCCTCTTCCTGTATGTCTAGAACCTCATTAGACACAGACTTCTTCTTAGACTGATTAAGATATATGCTCCTTAGGGTCATATACATATAAAAGTCATTAACATCGTCTTCACCGTAAGATATATCAACACCTTTCTTAAGGTACTCATAGACCCTGATATAAGCATCCTGAATAACGTCTTCAATGTATGCTGGATTACACCCCATACTCCTTACTAAACCAACCCAAGTATCGTGCTTGGAAGCTAGTTTCTTTAATTGCTTATTAACCATCTATAGTTTTAATTAAAATCTCAACCCTACCATTGTTCTTATCGTAAACAGTCGGCAGTATTGTTTCTTTCTTTACATAATCATCATTATCATCCTCCCAGCACCCTATCTCAGTTATAGCATCTAACAAATACTTAGAGGTAACAGCAATAACATTCATCTTATCAAGCCTTCTTCTACTAGGCTTGAATACCTGATAAACAATCTCAACAGGTGTAAGTATTGTTATACCTGTTAATTGCTCTGCTATTACGTTTTTAAACTTTATCTTCACTTGGTTGTTTATAAAGTGATTTACATTTCCATACGAGTTCATATTTATATAAACTCTTCTGTCTTTTTTTGTCTTTCTCTCTAAGTCAATATACATAGGTGTTACTATGCGATATTCATTTTCTGTTGCCATTTATTAGGTTCTTTTATCTTAGGCTCAATACCAGCTAGGTCATCAGTTAAGCTGGTAACAATATACGGATAACCGTATTCATTTACCTTAAAGCTAAAAGGCTCAAAAGAGAACCCTCTACTTTGCTTACACCTTACCGTTATCATTCCATCTTCCATCTCATTTCTCTCTAGCACTATACCTGTCTCACACTTCTTCTGAGCGAAGCTACCTAAATGACCTGTTGGTTTCTCTGAACCATTGTTTGTGTGAATACAAAGCACAATGTGGCAGTTGTATTTCTCACTCCAAGTCATTAGTCTCTGTATACATTCATTAGACTCCTCAATAGAATTGACATCACTAACAAGGTCAGCAATACCATCAATAACAACTAAACCTATTTCATTGTCCTCAGAAACAGTCCTTAGCTTATAATCTATAAAATCAATCCTTGTCTTGTATCCTATTGAACGAAGTCCGTAGGTATGGTAGCAACCTACGTTCTCTCCGTTATTCATCTCTACAACCCTTCTAAATACTCTCTGAGCGTGAAACTTACCTTGCTCTGTGTCAAAGTGTATAACACACTTGCCCTTTCTATCAGCTCTCATTTTGTCACCATAAGGGTTTTTACCATTAGACGATAAGTAGACTGAGGTTAGTAGTGAGACAAAAAAGGTCTTCTTGGTTTTTGGAGGACCGCTTACAAAACTGAAGTTGCCATAAGTTCCAATAGGTATAGGGTATCTCTTGATTCCACTTGGTGTGTTTATAGAGTATCTACCAAATGATAATGCAACAGGAGGGTGTTGTATAGATTCAGAAATATCCACATAGCAATCGTTGTCGATTCGCTCCATGTGCATTCTCTGTATTTCTTTATCGTCTGTATTCATAGTTTGTTTTTGTTTTTGTTTTGATGTAATAAAAAAGGGGTAGGTTTCCCCACCCCTAATTGTTGGCTAGTTAGAATGGCAAGTCTCCGCCAGATGCAACCTTGAAATTGTCTCTTTGAGGTGCTGGTGCTGAACCAGACTTAGACTTAGGGCTAAACGTATTTAACTCCATATAATACTTACCTGACTTACTTTGCTTAACGTCTAGGTTTACCCATCCGTTATTGGCATTGGAAGAGAGGAACTTCTGTGCCTCTTCAACCTTAATACTAATTCCACCTATTACAAATTCAGGTGCGTTCTCATTTCGCTTAAAAATAAATCCATCTGCGAATACTTTTGTGTTGTCCATAATTTTAGTTATTTAATAATTGTTTTACTTCTGCTGATACTTTGTACTTTGCTTCTATCTGTGATACTGAACCACCATTAGATACAAACTCTTGTGCTTTCTTAAACTCTGCTGTGTTCTTATTAAGCCATTTACGAGCGTCCTTATGGTCGTTTGTAGCGTCGGCATCCTTAGTATCATCAATAAGGAATAAACCGTTTAGAGCGTATTTACGAGCGTATGAGGAGCTACTACCAAATGATTGAGCTATATCCATACCTTTTCTATTAGGGTCAATACCAGCTTGTGCTGTAGCTTCAATTCTGCCTTCAGTATCAAACAATACCGCCCTAGCTTCCACATAGACTAAACCAGCTACTTCCTTAATTTCGTCAGTAATCATAAGTGTTAGTCCGTTTGTGTTTAATAAAGGCTTAACTGCCTCTAAGATGTCCTCACAAGAACGGTAATTATATTTACCGAAATTGTTACGTTGGTTCTTTGGAGCTTTTAACTCCGATTGTACTTTAAGTACCTTGTCGTGAAAATTCATAATGTTAATTGTTTTTAATTAATATTTTGCTAATGTAATAATAAAAAGTGTTATATCCAAATTATTCTTCACCTTTATTTCCAAATACTTCTTGTCTGACTATGTTCTTGTATTTACTTGGGCAGTCATTATCGGTCAGTTCAAATATGAATGTCTCTAATTGAGAGATATATTCTTTCATTGAACACACTTCTGATTGCAATGCTTTTATCTGCTGATTCTTAAAGTCGTTTAAATCTTTCATAGTAATTCCTTTAATGTTTGTTTTATTGTTTTTAATTCTAGTTCTAATTCTCTGTTCTCTTTGTTTAACTTGTTGTTATGAGTTCCTATAAGCTCAACAGCCTTTAGTAAATTAATTAAGTCTTTATTGTCTGGCTTGGCTTCATGCCAATCCATTAGCTTATTACCTAAGGCTTTATACCAAGCATTATAAATCTGATGTTCTGTAAGCTCCATTATCTATAGTGTTCTTGTATTATAAGCTCCTCTATTTCATCAAGCCTACAGTCTATTAGGTCTGTAATGTCTATACCTTCAAGATAGACAAAGCTAATCTGAAACTCTTCTGGTTCTGGAGGATTAAGGTAGTCACCTAAGTCTCCTTCATAATAGTATCCGTAAACAGATAACTCTACTCCATCTAATTTTACTTCGTGATTAATTGTTGTTGCCATAGCTTTTTAGTGATTTAAGTATTCTTCTTTCTTTTCTTAGTTTTCTTGAGTTTGTCAGTTACTAAAACTCTCCATCCTGTTATTGGGTTTATACTGTTATCCCAAAAGTTTTTCTCTCTATACTTTCCCATATTAAAATAAGTGATTAATTACACAATCATAAATTAAGTCAGGATAATTGTCGTTTAGTTCATCTAACTGCTCGTCAGTTAATTCAACTCCATCCATCTCTGCATAAGAGATAAATGCATCTACGAAGTCTGGATAGTCTCTAGTATCAATACCATCTACTTCAATGTTTTCTAATTTGTTTACGTCTATTTTCATAATATTAATTGTTAATGTTGGTACAAACATAAATAACATTTTTCAATTACGCAAATAAAAATAAAAAAAAGAGCCACATTTCTGTGACTCCCTTCCAATCAAAACAAAAAAACAAATGAAAAAAATCTTAATAACCTTCCTTAATATGGAAAGACATTGGTTTTAAATCGTCAGTATCAAAGTAAACAAACTCGTTTGAAACACTAAATCTACTAACACCTCGCATAACTAAACCTCTTATTAATTTAAACCTCTTCTTATTATTTATAAGTCTAATCTTAACACCTAATCCAACTCTATGTGGATTCTTACTTGTCAATGCTAACTTATCAGCATTTCTTTTACAGGTGTAAGCTAATCTTATATCGAACCTCATTCTTTCTTCCTGAGCTATCTCATCTAAGATAAATACTGGAAGTCTCTCCATAAAGTTCTTTCCTGTCTTTATACTGCAAAGCCCACACTTACACATAAATTGAGACCAAAGTAATTTGTTTAGTCCCTCTTTATCCTCCTCCTCAGTATATCCAATCTCGTAATGTGGGCGATGAAGTAATGACATAGTACGAATATACAACAATAAAGACTATTGTGCAAATACTAGTTATTAACATTGTAGATAACTTTATTTGACTTTCCACGAAAAAAACGCTAACTTTGCTTCAACTTTATTGGGAAAGACACAAGGCTCTCAAAAGCCGAAGTGTCAAAACAGTATCCCACGCATAAATCAAGTATTTCCATGAAATACGATTTATACTAAACACAAAGTCAACTATACAGGATAGCTGTGTTTTATAGCCAAAACAAGGGCTTTATGTTAAACAAAGCCCATTATGTTAAACGAATTATTTCTTCCAGTTCCTAGTAATCTTTTCGGCACTTCTTGCGCCGAAATAACCACCATAAACAAGTAATAATAGTGAAGATAATAAATCAATCCAATTAGAATCGATTTTAAAGCCCTCTAACGAGCTATCTAAGACAATGTAGATAAATAAGGTCAAAGTTAAAAAAGCAAGGCTTAGAGGTCTTATATTCTTACTTAACCAACTATCAGAGTTCATGTCAGCAGTCCAACGCTTGGTAGACTCTTGCATTTCTATCATATCATACTTTAGCTCCTCTAATAACAACTGCTTATCAGCTTCGCTGAGTTGTTTATCTTTGCCTATCTTATCTGCAAGGTCTTTTAATTGTTCTATACCAGTAACACTACCAACAACCGATAATAGCTCTGGAGCTACGTCTTTACCTTGCTTCACAAGCCAACGTAGAGCATCGCCTACTCTTGTAGTGCCATTCTTTTTTTTGTACTTACCCATTCCATCTCGCTTTAGTCTTTCTTATATCGTAATGTACAAAGCCTTTTTTTTCATACAATCCTAAACCACCTTGTAGCATATGTCCCATATCTATAAGTTCCTCTATGAGTGCGTATACCTCTGCTGGTTTAAGGCTTTGTATAGTTATGTCTGCTGCTTTACCTAATAAGTGTTGTGAAGTTCTTGAGCCGCCTACTTTAGCGTTATGCTCTGGGCATCTGTAAGCACTATTAATAGTTATAGGTCTACCAGTATAGTCCCTTAAAAATTGTAGTTGTCCAGCAAGTTTAATAATGTTCTCGTATACCTCTAAAGGCATATCACACCCACCCTTACATTCAAACTCTTTTAATTTAAAGTTTTTCGTCATCTTTATTACCTTGATGTATCTTTTGCACAGTATAAACAATAGAAGCCAATAAAAGAATAATCTTCAAACTGTTCTCAACGTGCGTAAAACTAACCCCTAAAGAGATAGCATTAAAAAACGCTACTCTTAAATCTCCTACTGTCATAGCATCAGTCCCTTTAGAAAGTTATTCCATTTAGCTATTAAGTAAAACTGTAAAGCCTCAATCTTGTCTGCTATGTATCTCAATCCTTTTACCATAGCTTATGAGAATGACCATCCAGCAAATGTGTGGACTCCGTTACCTTCTACTTCAATCTCTTTTGATGCCCATCCATAAGGGTAAGCAATAGATGTTTCTGCTGGTGTTACTACCATATCATCTTCATCTAAAACTGCTTCTGCATCTACGCTTGTAATTTCAGCTACATTCCAAAGTACGTCTACTGAATACTTATCAGACTGTACACCTTCAATAGAGATGTTACCTTCTTCATCATATTCTGGAGTAGTTGTCCATAAGTAACCTAATTTTACAACAGTATGTCTGTGCGTTGGGTTTCCTTCATCATCACTTGGTAAAGCTGCTATTCTTGTTTCAGCTACTTCTTGAGATGCAAATTCGTATTTTTTAAAGATATGTTTCATAATTTATTTATTTACTCTTGTTTTTATTATAGGTGTATTTGTTACACTTGTGTTAATGCTGCTAATTCTTGGTCTGTTAGTGCGGTGTCATAAAGTTTTATTTCTTTTACGTTTCCGTAGAAATCACCTGTACCACTACCACTATCAAAATTTAAAACATTAAATGTGTCTGCTGGTGGCATTGTAGCACTTGTATCAGTTTCTATTAACTCTCCATTTATATAAAGCTTAACTTCATTCTGTTTATATGATAAAGCTATTTTTGTTAAATCGGTTATATCTGTAAAACTGGATTTGTTTATACTTGCTTGAGTTACTCCACTAACAATTACTCTTGATTGTATTTGCTGACTTGTAGAAGTGTAATTTATTCTCACCCTATTGTCGTTTGTTCCGTCTGAAATGCTAATCTGTCTAAAAGTTAAATCATCAGCCAAAGCAGCTATCTCTGCATATAAAACCCCCTCTGTTGAGTTTATTACTTGTTCATTACCTGCATTGTTACAACTATCAGCCAACCTCGTTACTGCACTACCTTGTGTTGGTATGTAAGATGTAGCGTAGCTTCCTTGTTCTAATTGTGCAAAAGTGCAATACATTCCACTTGAACCATCTGCACCAGTAAAATCGTTGCCTCCAGATGGTAGTGCTTGACTACAACCAATACCCATAGTTATTCTTCCATCAGAAGCAACATTACAACCTAACACCAATCTTATCCAACCATTACTATATTCTTCAAAACTAAACCCTTGTGATATATCGCTATTTCCAACTATTTGTTTTGTATCTAAATCAAAAGCAACATTGTTACCTGTGTTTCTTAATTTAAACATACAATATCTTGCGTCTTTTTTCTTAACAAAAATACTATATTGGTATAAATCTCCTGATGTTAGCCCTGATATTGTTCTACTAAAACCTCTAAAAGTCGAACTTCCTGTTGAGTTTGGTATAACTAATCCCACTGATTCTAAATTTCCAGATGGTGAAATTAACTGTACTTCAGTAGATAAAGAAGCTTCATTTTTAGTCCAATTATAAACACCCCCATCGGGATTTACATTCGTAGACTGCGGCTCTAACAAAAAAGCACCATTACTGTCATTTAAGTAATCTACTCTTGGCTGGTCTGCACCTACTGTTTCAATTAAACCTTGTTTATTAACTCGTGTTGCTACACTATCTCTATCGAAGTTGAAAGGCAAAGGCTTGTAGTTGTTATTCTCGTCATTGTACGCAAGGATAGTACCCTCTTTTCCGTACCATTCGCCATTACCAAATTTTAATGTATTACTCATTTTATAATGTGTTTAAGTTTAATTCTGTTACTAATTCGTTTAATGACCTATAACTTGTAAGATACTCCAGTTCTGAATCCGTAAGCGTTGCATCGTAGTAGCCAATTTCTTTTGTCTTGCCATAGAAATTATTACCTCCAAAAGTTGCTTCAAAACCTAACTCTTTGGGTTTCGTGGATAAATCTCCTATTGTAGTATCACTATCTATTTTAAATCCATTTAACCAAAAATGATTGTCATTCGTGTTGTAAGAAATAGCGATTTTATTATATAACTTTATATCATTACTTGTGTTTGATAACCATTGTGAAGTTGTTCTTTTAAAAACATATAGGTTAGATGAAGCATCAAATCCAATACTAATTCTATTATTAGAAGAGTTGCTTCCTATACCTATTGAATTATATGCTGTTGTTGTATCAGAATTTGAAGCTATATCAGCAAACAATACTCCTTCACTATCATTAAACACCTCGCTATTACCACTTCCGTTTACTACATCAGCTTGGCGTTGGACTGTTGAGCCAGAGGTGGGTATGTAAGATGTAGCAAATGAATTTTGTTCAAGCATTGCTCCGTATAAGTAAACACCGCTTGTTCCATCTCCTTGATAAGAAGTTAATCTTGATGATGTTAAAGATGGTATTAAGGAAAATAAAACACCAAAATCACTGGTTACAATAGGTGTAATTGATAAAGAAATATTATACCACCCATTTCCAAAATCTTGTATAGATGGATTGCTTACACCATTATTGTTAAAAGTTCCATTTTGTAAATCAAAGTTAATATATACATCACCACTTGTATCAGATGTTCCAAATAAAACTTGTAAATATCTACCTTTATATTTAGCAAAAAAAGACAAAGTGTGTTCGTTTGTAGTAGTGCTTAAATTTAAAAAAGTAAATTTAGTGTTTAAAGTTGCATCTTCTGTAATTAAAGAAGCGTTTAACGTACCATCTGGACTTATAATTTCGTTGTCTGTATTTGATGTTCTTGTTTGTGACCACTCGCTAAAATTTTGACTATAAGTAACTAAATTAGTAGAACTATTCTCTAACAACGCTACACCTTTAGCAGAATCTGTATAGTCTATTCTTAATTTATCCTTTCCTACTACTTCTATTAAACCTTCTTTGTTTACTCTTGTAGCTATTGAATCCCTCTCTACGTTAAAAGGTAGTGGCTTATAGTTACCGTTTTGGTCGTTATATGCCATTGATGAGCCAGTTTTAGTAGCCCACGTTCCTTTGCCGAATTTAAGTGTTTGTGCCATATCTATTCTATTGTGTATAATTGTCCCTCTGCCATAGCCCTAAAGCTATCCCAAGACGTTAGTTGTTCAAGTTCTGTATCGCTTAATGCTGAATCAAAGTATTGTACTTGTTTAGTTTTTCCGTAATAAGGTTCACTACTATTAGCCGCTATAAAACCTATGTTATTTAAAGTATTAGAACTAAAAGGCATACCACTTGCGGTATTAGTTGCTATCAAAAATCCGTTTAAATACCAATTAAAAGATGTGTTTTCATATTTGACTGCAAACTTATTATTTTCATCGTGTTTAATATTGTATAAACGTTTACTAAATTGTTGAACACTTCCAATTACTACTTGCAACCAAACTTCGTTAGTGTTTACTCTGTATAGTATTCCAATATAATTATTTAAATCTCCTCCATCTAAAGAAATTGTAGAGTAATGACCACCATTAGATATTCTTTGTGTTTCAAACATCAACACACCTTCTGAATCGTTAAACGTAGCTGCGTTCCCAGAGCCATTGCAAGTTTCTGCTGCACGAGTAGTAGGACTACCGCTATTGGATTTGATATAGCTTGTTGGAAAAGAGCCTTGTTCTATTTGTAACCCAAAGATAAAAACTCCTCCATTACTACCACTATAAGATGGACTTCTTAATGTTGCGTCTAAATTATTTGTTAATGTTATTAATCCAGCTAAAGAAGCGTTATTTGCTGATGTTGTAGCAAATAAAATACATCTATACCAACCATTACCATAATACTCCATAATTGGATTAGCTGATGATGATGAATTACCTATTACACCATTTTCTAAATCAAAATTTGCCCATTGGTCATTTGTATTACCTCCAGTCGATAATTGAAACCATTTATGCTCTTTAGCTTTAGCAAAAACACTATGAGAAACAACTTGACCACTTGCAACACTTGATGTATAATTAGTAAACGCTCTATGAACCCCATTTACAGAATTATCAATTATAGAAGCAGCATTTAAACTACCATCAGGAGAAATTACTTGATTATCAGTAATTGTTATATTTGATTTTGTCGTTAATTGACTAAAATCTTCACTATAAGGAATTAAATTAGTCCTTTCTGGTTCAAGTAAAAGATGCGGACACCCTACAACCTCTCCATCTAACAATGAATAGTTAAGTCTGTTCTCTCCACTTGCTACTTCTTCTATTAGCCCTTGTGCGTTTATTCTTGTAGCTATTGTGCCTCTTGTAAAGTCAAAATCCCCTACACCATCGCTTGGAAGTATAGAGTAAACCTTACCGCCAATAGTGGCTGGTATGTATGCTAAATTTGGTTTTGCCATTTTATTAATTGTTTAAGTCTTTTAATGCAGTTGTATGTGTCCAATCTGCTACGCATTTTTTTGCTTCTATTTGGTCTAATTCTGCTCTTACTAATTGTACTGATACGTTGTCTATTGATGCAAACATTCCATTTGGAAATTTTCTCTCAATATATAAAGTGTTACTAATTGCATCTGCTATTAATGTGTGAGTTCCAATTGATGTAGGTATTGAAGGTAAACCAAAAGAACTTGCAAGTTTTAAAACAAAATCACCACTTGAATTCGTTATTGTGTAATTTATTTTATATTTTTCCCCAACAACTAAAATATTTGATTGTTGAATATAAGAGTTTCCGTCTATTGATATAATTTTAGCAACCCCATCTTCTATCTTGGCTTTATTTAAACCGACACCGCCCAATATCCAATCACTATCAGTATCAAACGAGCCATTAGTAACCAAATTAGGCTGCTCACTTGTAAGTAAATTTAACTGACTACCAAAAAAGTCTGGTCTTGCTTTTACTGTCCTTGCAGTATCTAAAGCTATACCCCACCAGCTTGTGTTATATATTTCTCCCCAACTCATTTCTTATTTTTTGTATTGTTTTAATAAATTACTAATATTCACTTTGTCGCTATTCTTTAAATATTCTTTCAACTTTATAATATTAGCCTCTTTAGGTTTGTATATGTTTACATCTTTCTTCATTATATATACCAGCCCCCTGTGTAATTAACATCTCTGTCAGGATGCATATCCTCATTACTGCTACTAGTATATTCTGGATACAAGTTAGAATAACTGCACATATAATCTAAGAACCTCTTAGTATAAAATTCAGCAGTATCATTCATTCTTTGTGCTAAATAAGTCATATCATCATGAGTAGCTGTTTCGCTATTCTCTGATATGTGCTTACCTACGCCTCCATTACTAATAGAGAACATCATATAAGGCAGTATCGTTGACTGTGTATACCATATAAGCATAGGCTTAATATAATCGTCTAATAACGTCTTATAGTTAGTGTTGTCTAGGTCTACAATATCACCACTAACAACTAACTGCTGCATCTTTTTGTATAACTTACCACCTAGATAATTCTGTATATGCAAGTCCTGAGCAACCTCAATGTATTGCACAATCTTGCTTGAGTCAACATTGCCTTCAATCATTGACCTTTTCTTTAAATCAGCTACGCTTATAAATAGTGCTTTTCTTGCCATTATTCCTCTTCGTCTTTAGGTTCAACTTGAGATTCCTCTAGAGACTCTTCTTCCTCAACTTGTGAGCTAAGTTTCTCTCCAGTTTCCTCTTCTCTTTTTACTTTAGTAGAGATATTGTCTAATTCTGTAAACTCAATAGGCTGTAGCGTTATAAAGTATAAGTCTAAGTCAATTCCATTAAAATTTAATATTTCCTGTAGAGCTTCTATAATACCATCCTGTAAAGGTCTTATGATAACGTTATCCATAAGCACAGCAGCCGTTCTAAGCTCCTCTGCGTTGTTACCGAAGCCTGTGTTATCTTTTATTCCTAAAAGTATAGGAGAAACGATGCCATGACCTAACATAATCTTTTCTCTAGCCTCATCAGACATAAACTGATACTGTGCGTGTGCATCAGGCAAGTGTATTGGCTCAATGTCTGCCTTAGTATCCTGAGACTCGTTAAACGCAATAATGAACTTACCAGCATTACTTGAACCACTAAACTTCTCGTATATCTTACGTTCTAAAGCAGCTTGAGTTTCTTCTGGAGGTGTACCGTTGTTAAAGTTGATTAACAAGCTAGGTTGTAGTCCATTCTTAATGTTGTTTATGTGATAATTAGAAACCTCTTGCTCTAGGTTACAATACTGTAAACATCCATTGTAATCTACAGGGGCATAATAATAAAAGCCGCTTCTGTATGGCTTTACAATATAAAGCTCATTCTGTTGCTTTTTAGTTCCATTACCAAAGGTAGGTATTCTTTTTGGCTTATCAGTAGTCTTATAATCCTCCCACTTAGGGTGATAGTAATATGCTTTTACAATACCACTAGCATCACACTTCTCAGCTCTTAGAGTCTCCATAGGAAAGTGAGATACCTTTAATATTCTGTTCTTTCTTTTATTGTAGGTTACCTGTATAGCAGCTTGACCTAGCATTTTGTAATCGTGAGCAATACGCTTAACAGTCTTTTTGCTTAGTAGATTTCTCATCTCTAAATACTGCTCAGGCTTTTCTTGTCTATTTGTAGCCTCTAGTCCTCTGCCAGCAATCATATCAACAATACCATTGATACAACGAGAGTTGGTAGGAGAACCCATATAATTATCTATAAGTAGCTTGAAATAGTTGTTATCTTCTCCATACTTAACCCAATCTTTATTGTACTGCTCTTGTACAACAGGGGTCTGGTATCCAGATAATTCTATTACTCTAATGTTTTTACTTTCCATTTTCTTTTATTGTGTTATAAATATAACAATTTCTCTAAAGGTTTATCCACTCTCTGTCTGATATAAGACCAGTTGCTCTGTCTATTTCTAATAGCAACCAAGGCTGCTCATTGAACTCTAGGTTGTTTACAAAGTCTTTCCAAGGTGAAAATACCCCTACTCCATATCTATCTTCATCGCTAGCACCAATAAGAGAGCTATCTCCATCCGTACTTACTAATTGCTTGTGAAATACATTCTGTACATTTAAAGGACCTATGTGACTGTACACTCTACTTCCTACAGAACCTAATACACCACCCTCTAAGTCTAAAACCCTTCTATATCTATCCCTGTTGTATGAGTTCCCATCAATAGAGAACTTAACAGTAGTGTAATCTACACTCTGAGAGCCTCTATAGAAAACAGCGTCAGGGTCTGCTAGTTTAGCTTCTATCCAAGGCTTAACCGAAGATATCTTACCTGTAGGTCTAGTCTCATAAGGATTGTTAGTTATAGATACAGAATACATCTCAGCTAACCTAACATAGTTAACTGAATCTACAGCCTCAACGTGAGTTACTATTCCATCAGTACATCTAACCAAAACCCAAACTCCTGATGAGTTTTTAGATATAAAATGATATCTATCTATGTCGTTTGTTGTCGCATAAGTGTCTACATAGTTATCAGTAACAGAAGTGCCTGTAGCATCAGAGTAAATACTCATACCCACAGTCCAATCAGATATAGAGTCTTCTTTGTAAACCGTTGTTTCAAATGCAGAGTTATCTAAAGAGTTCTCTTCTCTCATCTCAAGAAGAGTTACTGTATCACTAAATGCTTCGTCTCTTCCGTTTCTAAAGTGAAAATATTTAAAATCACCTACAGTTGGAGCGTAGCTTTCTAATGTGTTTATCAAATCAGGGTTAACTGATAAGTCAAGTTGGCTTGGATGATATCCAAATGTGTTTCCTGTATTACTGTTAAAATTGTATTGGTAAACAGTAACAGACTCTAGGCTAGAAGGGCTACTGTTAAACGTTCCATACTCAGCAGAACGAACCTTAAAGTCTCCTTGAGTCTCCTCAGAAGCCTGAAGAATCTCATAAGAAGAGCCACCTCTCATCTCGCCTCTACCATTGTTATTTGTGTCATAAACAACAGAATAGTTTTCACTAGGTGTAATTACGTCATCAGGAAGGTCTATAACAGTCTTACCTTCTAAGTCTATAGGAACATAAGTTGTTACATTGCTAGAGCCTGTTTCAGAACCGCTAACGTCTCCTCCTCCGTAATCAACATGAGGGTCGTCTTCTTCAAATTGCTCAGACTCATAAATAAAGTAATCGTCTTCATTGTTGTACTGAGTATATTCGTTTGCAGTATTTAATTCACCTCTAAACCTAATAATGTCTCTGTATAAAGGCACAGTTTCATTGTATAGTATAACAGATAGTGTGCTGTTTTTCTCAAGCCTATCTATAAAGACTTGGTCTTCTATAGTAAGCGTAAGAGACTCTCCTTGTGTGTAGGAGAAATTTGTTGTTTGAGTAACATCTTTAGACTCTTGGTCTATTACAGTCACAGAAGTACCTGAGCCTTCACGTCCTGTCACGTTTAGGCTTATTACTGGCAAACTATTTATATCCGCTATTGTCATAATATTATAACAACAAATAGTGGTTTTCATTTTATTTAATAAAAAAGGGGCTCTGTATTAAACAGAACCCCTCCTTTGTTAAAGATAGTTAGTTATTATGGATTAATAACTGTTGCGTTTACGTCAAAGTTAAGTCCAGTTCCTACTATTGCAGAGTCTACAAAGTAAGCTGGTTCTTTCTCTTTTCCTTCGAATGTAATGTTGTAACCGTTTAAGTCTCCCATAGCACCACCAGTAGCAGTACCTACAGAAACCTCAACACCATTTTGAGCACCAGCTAAACGGAAATTACCGTTATAGTCCTCAATTAAGATGTGTGGTCTTCCATAAGAAAGTAATTTAAGAGCTTTTTGAGTAGCAGCATCTTGTTTTTTAAGAGCTATTGTTCCAGTTTGAGTCCAGAAAGAAGTTCCATTGTCTCTTGAGTTCTCGTTAGTTTCCTCAAAAGTATTGTTATCTCCTCTTAGTTCAAACTTGTAAACAACAAGGTCAGTTGTTAAAGCTGTAACTTGCTCGTCAGAATCTAAGTTTGCAAGCACTTCATCGTAAAGTCCAGAAACGAAGTTACCAATGTAGATGTTTCTTAATCCACCAACACTTTCTTTACACGCTTCCGTTCTTCCAGTTGATATATCACAAGGCATAATTTTATATTTTTTTAGTTAAACAAAAAAAGGGATGGGATAGACACCCACCCCCTTTGTATTAAATGAACAGTTTATTAAGCTGTGTAATAAACAATCTCTCCACCAAATCCGTACTGGATACCAGCAGTAAAACGAGCGATTACTCTTACGTTTTGAGAACCATCAAGGTCAGCCATATCTAAAACTTTTACTTGGTTCAAGTCAGATAATACACCTGTACCGAAGTATAAGTTAGAAGTCTGTGCAGCTACCATTTTGTTGTCTGCAAGACCGTTAGCCATAAAGATAGAGATTCCATCGAAAGATAAAGCTCCGTTGTCATACCATTGAGTACCTTTGTTGTCAGTACCAGCGTTTGATGTTGCAGCAACACTAAATCCGCCTAATGCACGAACGTATGCTTTCATTACGTTTTTAGAAACGTATAATTTAAGGTCTTCTTTACCGTAGATAGCAGAAGGAATAGCGTCTACTACTTTCCCCATCTCTTCGATTACGTTAGAAGCAGTAATAGCAGTTCCAGCTACATCGATAACATCGTCATCAGCAGCAAATAAAGTTGTGAAACCATCAAACTGTCCAGCAGTAGCGTTAGCTCCACCCCAGATAGTGCTTTCCATTTCTTCAGCTACTTTAGCAGCAACGTGAGCTACTAGGTAATCAGCAAAAGATGGAGGTAGGCTATCGAATGCAGAATACCCCATAGAGATAGCATCCCAGTCAGAACGAAAATCATCTTTACAAAGCTGTAAGTTAACTTGGAAAGTTTCTGGCTCAAGGATTCTTTCATCAAGAGTTACAGAAGAACTGTCAGTAAAGTCACAAGTGTCATCAGCAATCAAAGTACCTGTAGCAAGTGATTTGATAACAGCTTTAAATTTAACATTTGGTTTAACGCTTACACCACCGTTTTCAATAGTGTTAGCAGATAATAATGCAGCAGAGATAAAGCCTTGCAATTTCTCACCAGCATAAGTTGTAGTAATAGTTGTGTTTGTTGCCATTTTTATTAAAATAATTAATTATTAAACATTTTGTTGAATACTCTGTCTTTAGTAGTCATTGGTCTGTTACCGCCAATAACAAATCTAGCTTTACTTTCTACGCCAGACTCAGGAGAATGAGAGATTTCTTCAGCCTCTTCTGATAAATCAACATCAGAACTCAATTCTGCTGGTACTTCTTTTTGGTATTCTTCTTCTTTTTTTACAAGACTCTCAATAACATCCATAAACTCTTGTTTCATCTTGGATAAGTCTTCTTTAGTTGCGTATTCTGGAGCAGCAGCTTCTTCTTCTACCACTTCTTCCTCTACGACTTCTTCTTCAGCTAATTCAGTAGTTTCTTCTACTACTTCCTCGCTAACTTCTTCTTGAGCTTCTAACTCAACGTTCTCTACTACTTCTTCAGAAGACAATTCCTCTTTGACTTCTTCGATAGGAGTCTCAGAAACTTCCGCTTCAGTAGAAAGAAAAACATTTTGTAGCTTTTCTAAAATTTCTGTAGCTTTCATAAATTAAAGGTTTTTTATATTAGTATAACAATTAAATTAAAGTTTATTTCATTTTTATCTAGTCATCGTCGTCATCAGAATCTGGTATACCAGTAATAACTCCTATGCCTTGTTTCCAGTAGTCAGCCGCATTGCAATCTTTGCAGCAGCTTATGCAGTATGTATTTTTACATTTACAGTATTTAGCTCTCATATTATGCTGATTGAGTTTTTTGTATAAAATAGATTATATCCCACACCTTAGCTGTTCCGCCATGAGATTGTATTTTTATTTGAACTCCATTAGAAACAAAATCTGCATCTGTATAGTATTGCATAACTTGATGAACGCCTTGTTCAATATTGTTTCCTTTGTAGAATTGTTGAACCATATGCACTCTTCCTATTTCACCAGAACCAACAAGAACTATATCTAGGTGAGTCTGATTTGAATTAGCTGCACTAGCCTTAAACACAACAGTTGTTATGAAAACGTCATTCTCATTTGTAGAAATTAACTTCTGAGTGTTTGCATCGTAATAATTAGCACCATCGCTATTTACTATATTACCAGCATTGTTAGGCAATACAACTTGTACTTGGTCTACTAGGTTGAGTTTATTATCAGAATCGTACTGAGTATCATCAATACGCATCCACCCTAATCCTAAAGAACCAGCACTTTGTGGGTACACTCTTACATTCTCTCCAGAGTGCCCCATATAAAGACCACTATCAGTCCTAACTAAAGAACCGTTCTCTATATTAGAATTAGATAACTGACCATCGGTCATATTATCTGTCTTTACCTTGTAAGAAGTGTTAAATACCTGACCCATATTACTTATCTATTTGTTTAAGCTTACTAATAGCCCAGTTGACTCCAGCAGAACCTCCCCAAGCATCCCACATAAGACCACCACATCCCTCAGAATAAGGTACATCTTTGTGTTGTTGGTGTCTCTTAAACGATGCCATTCTTGCAATCGTAGAGCGACTCAAACTAGCGCCTCTAGCTAGTTGCGAGGCTCTTGTCCAGCCCACACTTGTTCCGCAAGAACTACCATTCTCTTTTTTCCATTTTAAGGCTCTTTTAGCGTTGTTTCTAGCAGCCTTTGGATAATCGCTATAGGTTTCTAGTTCAACCTCGTTAGAAGCGCTTAAAATCTCTTGTATCTCATATATCTTAGCTAGGTCTTCTGCTGACAACTCTTCCTCTACACTTTCTTGTGGTCTATCAGATTTCTTGTCACTAAAGAACCCCTCAATACTAAAGCCTTTTACCTTTTCAGTCTTAATAAACTCTTCCCATATCTCATCGTTATTTACTTTAACAGATACCATCCAAGTTCCTACAGGCATATTAAGATTGTATTTACGAGACTTGTCTTGTACTTCGTCTTCTATTATCCAAGACTCTACAACAGATAAGCCACCTAGCTCTACTTCGTGTTCTAAGGTTGAGTTGTTTTGCTTACCCCTTGATAGAAAAAGCTGTGAAGCTTTCCTTACAGTTTCTTCAGAGAAGTGAATGTAATATTCTTGCTCTCCGTTTCTTCTGTATATCTTCTTGTTAGGAATCAATGCAGCACCCATAAGAATACGTTTCTCTGCATTTACTTCGGCTAGCTTTACTTCTTGCGATTTAAGCGCTATAAAGTCTTCCTCTATAGCTGGATTCTCAACAATGGAAATGGCTTCTATACCACCCCATTCATTTTCCTCGTCTATGAATAATTCAAATATGTCTAAGTTTTCCATAATATTATAACAATTAACTTTGTTTTTATTTCTAATCTCCTATAGAAGCTTGTGTCTGTATAGTGTGGTCTAGTTGTTGCTGTGATGTCATTTGACTTGATACAACGTATGCCTGTATTGGTTGTTGGCTAAACTGAGCGCCTACACCTTGAGCTAATTGATTAACACCTGTAGAACCTACTAGGTTAAAGTCAAACTCTCTTGATGGAGCGCCTCCTCCAGCTTCACCACCGCCTCCAGCTCCACCGCCACCAGCGCCTCTGGATTGTAGTGTAGTAGCGGCAATCTTAGCTATAGATATACCAGCGCCTATGTTGTTTTTAAGTATTCTCTTTTTACCTAGAACACCAGCAACTACAGATTTTTTAAGAGCTGTTGCTGAGGCAGCATAGTTTCCCATAGCGGTAAATCCTGCCGCTGCTGCCTGATAAGCACCTTGCTCAGTTAACATCGAAGTCCCTATTGCAGCGTTTGCAGCTTGAGTCTTGACAATAATTCCAGATATAGCAGCTCCCTTTTCAAGAACTAATGCAGCAGTAGCTAAAGCCTCATTGTCTCCAGCTATACCTTTCATTATACTTCCTAGTCCAGAAAACCAAGAAATATATTCTTGATTTATATTTCTTTTGGCTTCAATCTTATTTCGCTCTAGCTCTATTTCCTGTTCAGCTTGGCTCATTTGAAATGCGTGTCTTTCTCCAGCAACCATTTGCTCAACCTCTAGTAAACTATGACCTTCATTAAGTAGATTCTGCTTTTTTCTTTCTAAGTCATCTTCAAAGTTAGCTTGCTCAGCCTCCATACGAGCTCTAGCCATTTCGTTTTGCCCTTCTATGTCTTCAGCTCCTACAGCGCTCATAGGTCTGTTTAAAGCGCCAGCCTTTGTTCCAGCTCTAAGAGATGCAAGTCTACTTTCGTCGGCTTTTATTCTAGCTAATCTTTGGTTAACTAATTCCTCTGCAAAGTTTCGCTCTAACTCAAGCATCTTAACGTGCTTTTCAGCAGTATGTTTTATTCCTAATGCAGACAAGGCTTCGTAATACTCTGAGTCGGCTTGTAGCTGACTGTCTTGCCATACTTTAGTGGCTTGAGCCCTTTGTTCGTCTGTTTTAGCCTTCTTCATAAAGTCATCGTACCTTTGCTTCTGCCTCTCCAAAAACATATCTCTTCTTCTGCCTATTTCTTCTCTCTCATATTTTTGCTTAATTTTCATTTGCTCAAGCTCATTTTCCTCCAGCATGAGAGCTTGTTTTTTGTATGCGTCCAATATTAATTTAGAGAAGTCTAAAAGTTGCTGCTTTAACATCTTAGTTCTTTCGCCCTCCTCTCGCGGTTCTTTGCCAAATATAAGCTCTGCAAATATTCCCTTTATAGAGCCAGCATCAGTTTTCATTAAGTCTAAAAGCCTCTGTCTTTGCTCTTCTATTTTATTTATATCTACACCCAGCCTCTTAGCCGCCATATTATCGCCACCAAATGGATTAAAAATAGAAAATAATTCTCCAGCCTTCTTTTGAAGTAAGTTCAAATCTCCATCTGCACCTTTTGCTATGGTTCTAACAAGTTCTTGAGTTATTTCTTGTGTCTCAGCTAAAACAGCCTTAGCAAAAGCCACTTCAGACATTTTGAGTATCATTTTATCAATAGTCTTGTTAAAGGCATCCATATTTATAGCCCCATCAGATATGAAACCATTAAGTTCTTCAAATTCAGTTCCAGCCTTTCTTAGTAATGATATCTTATCCTCTAAAGCTACATTATTATCACTTAATGCGTCTTTAAGTATGTTTAGTTTAGTTACGTTTTCGGTTATAGCTTCAGCATTAAACTTAGCCATCTGATTTTCAGCTTTTTTAATGTTAGCTGAAAAGTAGTCTAATGCAGCAATAACAGCTTGGAATGCAACTAATATACCAAGAGGACCCATTAATGCAGAACCCATAGCCTTAAGGGCAGCGCCAGCTCCACCAGCTTGTTTAGCCATAAAAGCAAAGTTAGATGCTAACTGTTGTAAGTTATTCGCAACACCTCTAATACCATAAGGAGCATCAGATACAACACGACCAAGTTCTAGTACAGATGCTGTAGCCCCACCAGAAGCGGCAGAAGCACCTGACATAGCTTTAGTTAGCTTGTTAAAGTCATTTGCGGCTACATTTATAGTTCCGCTTGACTTAATCTGGCTAATATCAACTCCGAGCTGTTTAGCCGCCTGAGACGCTTGTTTTGCTGTTATTTTTATTTTATCAAAACCCTTTTCAAGCGACTTTAGCTCTACATTGCCTTGCTTATCAACCTTTATTTTAATGTCTATGTTTTGTTCTGCCATTACTTACGTTTTAGTATATTTCTAAATTCTTTCCAGCTCTCTGGTCTTTTATATTTTCCTTTTGCTATGTCTATATC
>Ga0208667_1000104_pt1 | contig 36916 bp, 50 predicted proteins | sample 11BtaG_FD_184085 | JGI IMG/M metagenome (GOLD analysis project Ga0208667, IMG submission 184085) | Marine viral communities from the Subarctic Pacific Ocean - 11B_ETSP_OMZ_AT15265_CsCl metaG (SPAdes) (version 2) | ecosystem: Environmental > Aquatic > Marine > Oceanic | place: Pacific Ocean... | reverse complement strand
AATGGAATCCCTTTTGAAGGAATGTACGCCTCCAGCTTCAACAATAGAGCGTTTAAGACAATCAAAGAAAGATCTGAGGTGGCTTCCAGAAGTCTGGCTAGAGACCGTGGGGAGGCTCCTGACATGGCTGGTAGTGGCCGTCGTAATTCCCATCTGCTTGCTATTGCCCCTAATGCTAGTAGCAGTATTATATGTGGTGGAACAAGTCCTTCTATTGAGCCTACAAGGGCTAACGTATTTACGCACAAGACTTTAACAGGCTCGTACAAAGTTAAAAACAAATACTTGGAGAAACTACTTGAAGAGAAAGGTGCCAACACCGAGAAAACGTGGAAAGATATTGCTGCTGCTGAAGGCTCTGTTAAAGAAATACCGGAACTCACGGAAGAAGAGAAGGCCGTATTTAAGACAGCGCCTGAACTTAACCAAATTTGGGTCATTGAACACGCCTACCAAAGACAGAAGTACGTCTGCCAAGCACAGTCAGTAAATCTGTTCTTTGAACCACCACCAGCTACAGCGCCACAGGAGGTACACGATGAGTATCTGGAGTATGTTAATAGCGTACATTGGACAGGAGCTAACAAACTCAAATCTATGTATTACCTGCGAACTACAGCGGCTAGAAATACAGAGAATGTTAACATCAAGATCCCAAGGATCAACCTTGAGGAAGGGGAATGTTTAAGTTGTGAAGGATAAGTTCAACACATACTGCCTACAACAGTGGGCAGCTTATGTGGAGCAGAAGGGAAGTCTAAGCTACAAAGAATATCTGAAGATAAACAAGAAACTACTGGAGAAACAATTTAATGATAGATCCAAAGATTAGCGCCATGAAGCGCCTGTACAACGCTGAGATAGACGTGTACAAGGCAGAGGTGCAGAACTACCTAGAAAATCCTGTGGCTGTAGGTGAGCATGGTAACTTGATTGAGACTATGGACAAGCTGGTGCAGAAGATTGCTGAAGCAGAAGATAAACTGATTGTATTGGAGACACATTTTAGTGAGTAACGTAATTAACCTAATGCCTACCCAGGCAACCGCTGACGAGGTACTAGAGGACTGTAAGGGTGAGTTTAATCACGTACTGGTACTAGGGTGGACTGAAGATGACGCTCTGACAGCTAAGGCTACAGAGTCTATGGACTTGAAGGAAACCATCTACTTGGTGGAAGTATTCAAGCAAGCAGTAATTATGGCAGGACATGAAGTAGGATGAGTGATGAACTGATACATCTGATTAGCCTGTGGGCTATGAAGCGTGGTATAATTAACAATAGCACACCTCTTGCACAGTTTGCTAAACTTGTGTCTGAGGTAGGAGAGCTAGGGGACAACATAGCCAAGCAGCGTGATGTTACTGATGACATTGGTGACTGCTTGGTGGTGTTAAACACCTTAGCCATTATGAATGACACTACCCTAGAGGAATGCCTGAAGGTAGCGTATGATGATATTAAAGATCGTAAGGGACATATGAACAGTCATGGTGTCTTTATCAAAGAGGGAGATGCAGCTTGAGCTTGCTAAAATACTGGGCACCTAAAGTAAGGTTTGTAACTGAAATGGAAACTACAGGCTTTCCTGAAGGGACAGAAATACTTAATGTTAAGTATTCTTGGTATGATTGGTCTTTAGAGTTTTGGACAGGGCCAAACTTAGGTTTAGAAATTAGACTACAAAACTTAGCAGAAGGTTTCAGGATAGGTTTTGCTAATGGTGGGTTAGAGGATGAGCGAGGCAGGTTTATTATTTCTCTGTTTCCCTTAGACTTTAACATACACTACTTAACTGAAAAAGAAATGATTAAATACGGGGTGATTGCAAAATGAGCTTATTAGATACTAGAGATTACTACAAACCGTTTGACCATCCTTGGATGTTTGACTACTACTCACAACAGAATCAGATGCACTGGTTCCCAGAGGATGTACCTCTACACAATGATGTCAAAGATTGGCAGACAATGACTGATGAAGAGAAGAATCTACTGACTCAGATCTTCCGTCTGTTTACACAGTCTGATGTAGACGTAGGTGCAGGATACGTAGACCGTTACATGCGTATCTTTAAGAAACCTGAAGCACGTATGATGATGTCTAGCTTTGCTAACATGGAGTCCATACACCAACATGCCTACAGCCTGCTACTGGACACCGTAGGGATGCCGGAGGTGGAGTATAAGGCGTTCTCAGAGTATGAGGCTATGGCTGACAAGCATGAGTACATCAACGCTGTGAAGGTTACTAAAGGCGACAAGAAGAGCATTGCTAAGGCATTGGCTATCTACTCAGGTTTTACTGAAGGCTTACAACTCTTTAGTAGCTTCATCATCCTGTTGAACTTCCCAAGGTTTGGTAAGATGAAGGGTATGGGGCAGATCATTACGTACAGCATACGTGATGAATCCATGCACGTAGAAGCAATGACAAAGCTCTTCAGGGAGTTTATGCAGGAGAACATTGACCTGTGGACTGATGACTTCAAGGCTGAGATCTATCAGGCATGTCGTGAGATGGTTGACCTAGAGGATAGGTTCTTGGACTTGGTGTTTGAGCAGGGTGATATCCCAGGATTGACCAAGAAGGAGATGCAACAGTACATCAGGTACATTGCTGACCGTAGGCTTCTACAGTTGGGACTCAAGACTAACTACAATGTCAAAGAGAATCCACTAAACTGGCTTGATGATGTGTTAGGTGTAGAGCATCAGAACTTCTTTGAAGGCAGAGCTACCACCTACATGAAGGCTGGACTACGTGGTGACGTTGGGAAGGTTAAGTTTTCTAATGTAGCTTAAGAAGACTTGGGGGGCGCAATGCCCCCTTTGTCTCTACTGCCCTGTTAACATTCCTGTGACTGCTCTAGCTCCTGCTAGTGGAACAGTACCTAAAGCACTAGAACCCATAAACTGAGCTTGCTGTGCAGCCTGTTGTACAGGTGTCTGACCAGCTAAGAACCTTTGCATACCTTCACCAGCTAATCCTTTAGCTGCCCCTACAGTGCCCACTGCTCCTCCTACTGTAGCCCCTATTCCAGAGCCTCCTGTAGCTGCTGCTTGTAAGCCTGTCAAGCCCCCTATAAAACCTGTAGCAGCAAATCTGTGGAACCAAGAAGGGTTCTCTGGGGTACGTAGCTGTTGTATTCTTTTTAATTCAGCAGCAGAGTCATCAGCAACTTGTTGTAGATTCTTTAGTTCTAATTCATTAGCGGCTATACGTTCAGCATTCTCAGGGTTGTTTCTTAGGCTCTTTTTAAGAGCTACTTGTTCTTCTTTTATTTTAGCTTCCTTTAAGGTAGCTTTGTTACGTACCCTAGTTAACTCTCTATTACGTCTAGCTTCAAGTTTCTCAGATAGTTTTATTGCCGCAGCCTTTATTGTTTCTTCTTGTGCAGCTATAGTGTTTCCTACTTTATTAGCTCTAGCTTGTAAAGGAGCTTTACCTTGCCTAGCTTGTCTAGGGGAGTTAGTTTGCGCTGCCTGCAACCACTGGTCAGGAGTAAATCTACCTTCTCTACCTGCCTTGGTTGAGGCTTTGGATACAGCATCCCTAAGAACAGAATGAGTAGCCCATGCTGCTCTGTCAGCTTCAAACTTAGCAAGTCTGTCTTTACTCAAAGTTTTAGTTACAACCTTATCTAAAACAGACTGCATATCTCTTAGTATGTATTGCTGTATAGCAGGCACTCCACCAGCATCTGACTTAGCTGCTGCTGCCGTACCAAATGAGCTTCTAAGTGATGCTAAATCTTCTCCTGATATTCTGCCTTTGACAGTCTTGTCCGCTAGTAAGGATACAGTATTCTTGATAGTGTTGCTCAATTGACCAGAGCTTTCTAGCATTAGTCTTACAGTAGTGTCTGCACTAAGACGTTTCTCCATCTCCCTAGCTACTTTACTAGGATTTACTTGATACGAACGTGTTTTAATAGACTCAAAGCCTACTTTAGACCATTGCTCTTCTAATCTTTGCATAGCTGCATTGGGGTTAGGTGATGCCATAATATCAGCAACGTCTGTTTTCTTAATACTAGCAGGCAAAGCCTTACTAAAAGCTTCTAACCTAAACATATCAGAATTAGAGTCTAAATTATTTTTTAACTGTGCTGTTTGGCGAGCAATAACTTGTCCTGTTTTTATTTTTATTAAACCAGAGTAATTACCTTCAAGAACACCTTTAACTACCGCAGCTTCTTCCTTGGCATCAGCAATCTTACGGCTTGCTTGAAGCCCTAAGTCATCTATTGCATTATTTAACGCAGTAGTGGCTTCTTTTGATTCTTGCTTAATTTTCTTATCAAAGGCTTCTACTGCCGCTTCTCTAGCTTTCTGTTGTTGCACTAAAGGAGCTACAATTCTTTCTTCCTGTGCCCGTATTACTCCACCACCACCAAAAGATGGCCCTACAACATCTCTATAGAAAGACTGTAGTATTGCTTCTGATGACTTATCTTTATCTGCTGCTAAAGTAATAGGCTTAAAACCTTCAGGAGTGTCTAAAGGAGCCTCTATCTTTCTTTTGAGTAACCATGCAGGTAACCCAAAGACAGCACCACCTGCAAGTCCTGTTAAGCTGCCGTACCCAGCGTCTACTAATACTTCTCCAGCACCTGCTCCTGTTTCTGATTTACCAGCGCCGTATATAGCTCCTTCTACTCCTGCTCTGCCTATCATTCTAGTTATAGAGCTTGCTCCTTTAGCAGCAGCACCTATCTTAGATAAAGGACTAGCTATTGCACCGGCAATCTCAAGACCAGTAGCAGCTACAGGTTGACGTTCAGCAAAACCTGCTTGCATAGCGTCATAGTCTCTTTTTAAGCGATCATAAACTTCTTCTCTTGTCTCATCAGTAGTTGCAGCTTGAGCCATAGCAGCCAAACTTATACCTACTTCATCAGACCATCCTAAAGTAGCCCCTTCAAGAAATATTAAAGCTCCTGCTAGACTGTCTTCAGATGTCCACTCACCGGAAGATACTTCTGCTTCTATTTCGTTATTGACAGGGCGTTTTCTATACTTGTCTAAAGAACTACCTTGCATAGGCGTAACAGTTTCTTCAGGAACTGCTCTGTACTTATCTAATGAACTAGCCATTAAAATTTATCCCTTTTGCTTTCTTTAAGTCTACGCTCTGCTGCATCTCTACGCTTAAATATATCAGCAACAGACTCCCCTAAAAATGCCTCTAGGTCAACTAACTCTACTTGTTCTTCTGGAGTTAAGTTCTGTTTCTCAGATAAAGCTAGAGCATAGTCAGTAAAAGTGTTAAACCCAGCAGGGACTTGCTTAAACTCATCGTTTATGTAGGCAATCTTATCATTGTAGTTACGTAATGTAACATGGTCAAGATAGCCACCTACATCTCTGTACTTATTTATCCAAGCAGCTTGGTCTGAATGAAACCTACTTTCCATCTGAGCAAGTTTAGCAATACCTCTAGCATATTCTGCTAAAGTTTTGGGGTCTGCGTTTGCATCCAAAGTCCCTGATAAAACTAATGCAACGTCTTTATCACTAGCAGGCCCAGGTGGTAAGTTAGCTACTGCCGTACCAATCCTAAGAGCTTGTGCTTCTGTTCTTAAAAGAGTCACTAGGTCTTGTTTGCCTAGAAAGCCTTTAATACTTTCTTCAACTTGCGACCTAAAACCTGAAGGTATATTCTTAGTAAGCTGCTCTAAATTAGTAGCTAGCCTATTAGCACTGCCTGCTCTACTAGAGGCACTTTTGTACTCTTTATTAGCTTCCCTTAATTGAATCTCAGCTTGTTGGCTTAAATCACCAGCAGGAGTAATACTACGTATTTCTCTAACAATATCAGTAGGGTCTGCTTTGTTAACAAACTGAATTACTTCTTCTCCAGTTTCAGGATCAGTAAATGTAACTTCTTCGTACTCTTTTTTAGCGTTATCTGGGCCAACTAAAAACTTTCCTAGCTGCCTGTCAAATATGTTTTTACCAACAGATGTATATCTTTCTGCACCACTAATAGCGTCAGTCTTAACTAAAGCGTCTATATCTGAGATACCAGCACCTTTAGAAGCTAACTGTATTAGCTCATCAACATCTTCTCTTTCGCCGTACTTCTGAGCAACCATGTTAACTACTAAGTCTGTTTTGTCTTCTTTTTCAGTAGCTTCTTCTCTTTCTTTCTTTTTCTCTTTTCTAAGAGCAGTCAAGCGTTGCGTAGCCTGTACTTTCTGTGCAGGTGTACCAAACTTAATTAAAGAAGCTAACTGTTGTGCTTCAGCGTCTGGGCTGTTAGGGTCTACCTGAGCTAACGCTTGAGTTAGTTTCTCTTGCCCTGTTCTCATGTCCATCCCAAGCGCACCACCAATCTGCCTAGCAGCCTGTTGAGCAAATGGACTCATAGGTTGACCAGTGCCTGTCAGCAATCCTGAAGTACCTTGAGTAGGTGATACCTTGTAGCGGTCAAACGCGCCTATTCTATCTAAAAGTCCCATAAGTATTCCTTAGTTAAAAGAAGTCAGCGAGGGCGCTGCCTATTGCAAGTATATCATTAACCATGCCTCCGCTGCCCCCTAAGCCTCCACCACCACCAGCCGCTGCTGCTGCCTGAGTAGCTTGAGCGCCTAAGATACTAGAGTATATATCACGTAGGTTCTGACTACGTACAGTTTCTGCCTGTAGTAAATCTTCTAGGCCACTAATGTTTGCTTCAGCCATAGTCTTAGCACCTAACTGCTGTCCTGTACGTGCTAGATCAGCAATACTAATAGCAGGAGTCAATGAAGACAGTAGCTGTTGCTCTGGCTGGAACTGTGCAGCTTGTGAAGCAACAATGTTTTGTAGCTGTGCTTGCTGTAGTGCTTGAGGTAATCCTGCTGCTCTACCACCAAGACCAAACATGCTTTCAGCAAGTCCTGCTTGTTGCATTTGTTCTGCTTGTGCTTGCTGTATTGCACTCAAGGATGCTCTAGCCTTAGCTTCTTCCTGGGCTTGTGCCAACGCTAGTTGCTCAGGAGAGCCACCAAACATAGCTGTACGCAGTCCTGTGCGTCCTTGAGAAGCTAAACGCTCCTCTAGTGCAAGCTGTTGACGTTGCTCTTCAGGTCGTTGAGTGGCTCTAATGCGCTCATAGACATCAGCTTCTCTAGCACCCATAGGAGCCATAGCACCCGTTAGAAAGCCACCAACGCCCCCTAGAGCCTGTTGCTGGATACCTGATACATCTGGTGCTACTGCACCCATATCCCCCAGTAAGCCGCCTGTGATGGCTTGTAGCTGCTGTTGTTGTGCAGCTTGAGAAGGAGCTAACGTAGTAGCAAACCCACCTTCAGGTGTGGTAGTAACACCACCAAACCCTGTGGATACTGTAAATGGCTTAAAAGCACTAGCTGTTTGAGCTTCTTGGCCTATTCTAGCCTGCTCTGCTGCTGACTCTTGTGCAATGTCAGTGATCTTGTTAAGCTCATCAATGCTTAAACCAGCACCAATCAACTGACCACCTTGACCACCTAAGAATCCACCTAGAGCAGTGCCAAGGTTGCCTAGGTTATTGAAGAATCCCCCAGTGCTGCCAGTGCCTCCCATAGTCCCACTTAGATCACCAAGTAATTGATCCCCTAAGATTGCTCTCAACTGACTATCAGTTAAAGTACCGTTACTCATTTATATTCTCTCTATGTCAATACTGTTGTTATCACGGAGGCTGCACCTGTTACCACAACAGTAACAACAAGCCAAGCCAGACGCTCCCACTTACGAGCATGAGAAGATGCTAGTTCTTTAAGCTGACGGAGTTCAGCAGTTGCTTCACCCCAGCGTTCACCACATTCTTTCTCGTGTTGAGCTATCTTCTCTAGTGCTTCTAAAGCTAATTCAAGTGTTGGCGTCTGCTCCTGCTTCATTAGTCTTTAGCCTTACCTACGTTTAGTGCAATAATGTTTAAGACGTTGTATACCTTAACTGCCCAAGGCTTGTCCTGTGGTGCTGATGTTACAGCAGTTACAAGAGATGCTATAGCTACAGCAGCAGTTACTACGTTAAATATGTCAATCAAGTATCCCATTGTTAAGATCCTAAAGTTGGACGAGTGTCTGGGAAGTCTTCTGTGCTAGGCCAATCGCGTAGTGCCTGACGGTAAGCCAACACTGCTGAAGCATTAGGGTAATCAGAAACTGTAGCGGCTATGTCTGTGCGTTGTAATTCTTCGTCACGCCATCTACGGGCTTTTGTCTCAACTGAAATATTATTTTCTACTACTATTAAAGCCATTATTTAACCCTCGTATAAACAGTTCCGCCTAGCTCTACGCCATTGGCTGATTGGTTTGATGTAATCTCATGAATACCATTCGCTAACCCAAATTTCCCTCCAGAGTCATCGCCAGCGTCAACCATCCAAAAATCAGAACCGTCCCAAGTTAAACCCTGTGGCGAGGTGTATGGCACCGTAGAAAAAGACTCTCCTTGATAAACGCCTGCTGAACTGTATTTGTGTACAGCGTCACTAACCACTCCAGTGACCCAGAAATAAGTTCCGTCCCACGTAATCCCTGTGGGCTGACTGTCTCTAACACTTACTGAAAAAGATACGTTTTGATAAACGCCTGATGAGTTGTATTTAAAAGCTTTGCGATTTTGGTAACCAATAACCCAAAAATGAGTTCCGTCCCAAGTTAAAGCTTTAGCACTTGTTTCTTGGCCACCCACGCTAAATTCTACGTTCTGATAAACGCCGCCTGTACTCCACTTGGTTACCTTGTTTTGACCATCTCCAAGAACCCAAAGGTAGCTCCCGTCCCAAACGATATCCTCAGGGTCGTTGTGTGTGGAGGACACGTCAAAGCTACTTTGTTCCACCCCTGCGGTGTTGTACTCAACCACATTCTTATTACCGTAAGTTCCTCCAACTACCCAAAAAGAAGTGCCGTCCCACGTAATTCCTGTAGGATCAACGGCAGACGCAGCTGTTGAAAAGGTTGAAACCAAAGCCTTAGAAGTAGAGGCATCTGGGTAAACGGATAAATCATCCTCAAAAACACCCGCCTTTAAGTACACCCTGCCGTCAGCCAACGTAACAACATTGGCACTGTTGTTTAATATAACAACTTCATTTACCTGTGATGCGCTACCGCCACCGCCTAAAGTAATAGCCATCTAAAGCTCCTCCCATCCAATTGTTGCATCAACGTAAACCAAAGACGCTCCAGCATCTGCTGCAAGCTCTCCATCGTCTGCCGTTGAATTTATGTTTGAGCCGTTACGAGCTACAGTGACTGTGCTGGTTCCAGCGTTCTTAATGAATACTACATCACCAGCACTAGGACTAGCGGGTAGCGTAATTGTTACTGCACTGCCTGAGTTAACAATGAGTTGGTCTTTACTAACAGCGGTATAGTTTCCTGTCTTGACAACAAAGTCATTATAAGCACCACCAATAGTTGCAAAAGCTAGTGTACCACTACCGTTAGTAGTTAAGCTCTGGCCTGCTGTACCGTCACTTACGTTTAGGCGAGCAATATCTACTGCATTGTCGGCAATCTTAGCTGCTGTTACTGCATCATCAGCAATCTTGGCTTGAGTCACGTTATCATCAACAATAGAAGCAGTCACTACGGCATTAGAGGCTAGTTTAGCAGCCGTTACTGCATCGTCAGCAAGTTTAGCTGTAGTAATTGAACCGTCAGCTACGCCGGTAAAAACACTTGCGTCAACATACGCTTTAACTGACTGCTGTGTAGGCAGCAACGTGGCACTGTTAGATGCCATATTGTCTTCATCAACAAATGCAGTAATGGAAATAGTGCCATCTGAGATAGTCTCAAATGTAGTAGTTCCTGTTAGTGCAGCACCAGCAGCGTCTGCTTTAGTTGCTGATGCAGTTGCAATGTTATTGAACTCTGTGTCAATCTCTGTGCCTTTAACAATCTTAGCAGCATCGCCTGAAGGCAGGCTATCCTTTGCTGCAAAGTTTACTGTCTTTGTATAGTTACTCATTAAATTAATCTACCTAAAAGTGCTTCAGTGTTTAACTCTTGTATTGACAAAGAGCCTCCATCAATTGTTGCTTCAATACCTATTGTAGCTACTTTACCTGAGCCTGTAGCTTTTATACTAGCAATATCAATTACATTAGTTACGCCATATTGAGAAGTAGCTACATTGTATTCAGAAATTCCGTACTCAGCCTGATTACTTTTGGCTATAGTAAATGACTGTGTGCTATAGTCTTCTTTGTAGTCATAAGCCCAGTTGCCAATTACTTGACTCTCTGAACCACCTATGACCGTAAAAGATATTTCCTTTAGCATTTTAATCTTTGAAGGATCACCAAAAGACATAGGGTTTGTAAAATACTTTATTGTGTATGAAGCAGTGTCATCAAGAAATCCATCGTATTGATTGATGCCTTTAGAACTACCCAAGTAAAGTAAGCCATCAGCAGTTCTAGTACCACAAAGTAAAGATACGTCTTTCCATGTAGTGGCTCTATAACTACCGTCCTCTAGCGTACCTCTCATGTCAAACACATAGACTTCTGATGACTGTGGCAGCAACAGCAAGTAAAAAGAATTCTCAGGACTATAGACAGACTTAATGACACTTGTTATTTCTGAGCTTACTGCCGCCATTAAGTTGTCTCTAACATTCTTGGACACATTGCCAATAGGGTTAGACTTCTCTTGTATAACTCTGCCTAAGCTACGCAAACCAGAGTCAGACAGGAAGATCAAGTCTGTACCTATGGCCTGTATACTGTCTCTAGCAATACAGCCAATACCAGTAATAGTGTCTGATAGAGTCATACTAGCAGGCGTTGAAGCACCACTGTATATTAGGATACTACGCTTACCAAAGATAACTAAAAAGTTGTTAAACTCTTGTAGAGCTACAATCTCATCGTATCCTGTAGGCCATACAGTAGTTATGTCCAATGAACCTGATGACCCACCATGCCAATCATCACCGTCCAGTAAGTCAGACCAGTAGACTGTGTAGGAATTGTTTGCTACATCTGCTGCCCAAAGTCTACCAAAGGAAGCTAACACTTCATTGGCTGCTGGTGCAGCGTGTGCACCGTCAACAACTGCTGTAAGAGTAGTGCTGCCTGCAACGCTCATAAGTGCTGCATGTCCACTCTGGAAGAAGTAAACGTCATTGTTAAAGCTGACAATCTTCCAGTTGTTTGCTGTGATAGAGTAACCACCGGGAAGCGTTACTTCAGACAGCGTAGATGTCCCTGTAAATATCTTGTTGTTACCAGCAGAGAATACAGTTTTAGTTCCGTCTCTAGCACAGAACTCAAACACTGCTTCAATACCACTACTAGACCCTAGAGGTGTAGCAGAGCTAGTAATCTTCTTTATGCCTTTACGTGCTGCAATACGACCAAACTTGTCAATAACAGCATTCTCAGCTACAGAGGCAAAGGCTGGGTCTTGAGTTACAGGAGAGTCTTGTGTGTTAAGTCCCTTGAACCCTGGAGCAGCAATATAAATGTTCTGTCTTTGTTGAGCCATTAGGGTACCGTATAGATAAATTCTTCAGGATTCTTGTAGGCATCTAAAGCAATAGCATCAGATAAGTGTCTGTCTGCAATCAGGAAGTAATCCTGTGCTGTAGTACCCCCAGTTTCACCACGCTCTCTAGCTAACAAAGCTACAGCGTTGTGTACAATAGCGTTCTTAGGTAGAACTGTAGTCTCTGTATCACCAGACAATTCAGCTTCCCTAGCAATTAAGTCAAAACGAAGACTAAATACGCCTGATGGCTTAGGGTAAACTTTTACTTTAGTATCCCCATTAGTATTAATACCATTAAACGTATATGAGTCAGGACTGCCAGTTACTTCACCAGAAATATAATAAGCATTGTTAAACCAGTTAGGTGACTCATAGCGCATAAAAAAATTAGAAGTGTCATTAATAGCACTATACACTCTAACACGTTCTCCAGCGTTTGTCAAGGCATAATCTACAGTATCTGCTTCAGTAGTCACTACAATAGTTGTGCGTAGTGTAGACCACTGATGTGCATCTTCTACAGTACGTTTTGCGTCGTTAACAAAGTCACCTACCATCTTGCTGTAAGTGTTCTGTGCTACACTAGTTACTTCATCCTCTCGTAGCCTACGTAGTACCTCGTTGACTATGTTCAAATATGTGGTACTCATATGAATCCTTTAAATAAACCCTGTAATACTGAAGGAGGTTGGTAGCTTCTGTTTTGCTGTAACCTTTCTACTAACTCAGGTGCTTGATATGTTTTCTTAAACTTGTAATCTTCAAAGTCTTGTGGTGTGTATGGTACAACTCCACTTCCTTGGTTTGCTAACAGCCCAGTAAGTAAGCCTATGCCTAGACCAGAGCCTCTACCATCACCATCACCATCACCATCACCATCTCCATCTCCATCTCCATCTCCATCTCCAGAACCATCCCCATCTCCAGAGCCATCACCGGGGCCAGTGCCTGAAGGATCTCCAGTGCCTGTAGGGCCTATAGGATCTCCAGTGCCTGTAGGGCCTGTAGTGCCTGTAGGGCCTGTAGGGCCTCCAGTACCTGTAGGGCCAGTAGGGCCTCCAGTACCTGTAGGGCCAGTAGGGCCTGTAGGGCCCATAGGATCTCCAGTGCCTGTAGGGCCTGTAGGGCCTCCAGTACCTGTAGGGCCAGTAGGGCCTGTAGGGCCTCCAGTACCTGTAGGGCCAGTAGGGCCTGTAGGGCCTCCAGTACCTGTAGGGCCAGTAGGGCCTCCAGTACCTGTAGGGCCTGTAGGGCCTCCAGTACCTGTAGGGCCTCCAGTACCTGTAGGGCCTCCAGTACCTGTAGGGCCTGTAGGGCCTGAAGGGCCTGTAGGGCTAGTGCTGTTTAACCCAGCTACTCTGGAAGCTTCTGCAGCCGCAGCCGCAGCAGCATCTGCAGCTTCCTTAGCTAATCTAGCAGCCTCTGCAGCCGCTTTAGCATCCGCAGCTTCCTTAGCTAATCTAGCTGCTTCTGCAGCCGCAGCAGCTTCTGAAGCAGCTTTAGCATCCGCAGCTTCCTTAGCTAATCTAGCTGCTTCTGCAGCGGCTTGGGATTCTGCAGCTAATCTAGCTGCTTCTGCAGCATTATTAGCTTCTTGAGCTAATCTAGCTGCTTCTGCAGCCGCAGCAGCTTCTTGAGCTAATCTAGCTGATTCTGCTTCTGCAGCAAGTCTAGCTGCCTCTGCAGCAGCTTGAGCATCAGCAGCAGCTTTAGCATCAGCAGCAGCTTTAGCATCAGCAGCAGCTTTAGCGTCTGCAGCAGCTTTAGCATCAGCAGCAGCTTTAGCATCAGCAGCAGCTTTAGCATCAGCAGCAGCTTTAGCATCAGCAGCAGCTTTAGCATCAGCAGCAGCTTTAGCATCAGCAGCAGCTTTAGCGTCTGCAGCAGATTTAGCATCTGCAGCAGCTTTAGCGTCTGCAGCAGCTTTAGCATCTGCAGCAGCTTTAGCGTCTGCAGCGGCTTGAGCATCAGCAGCAGCTTGAGCGTCTGCAGCGGCTTGAGCATCTGCAGCGGCTTGAGCGTCTACATTTCCAAATAAGTCAGGATCTACATTTAAATTACTAAAGTTTCCACTTAGTAAAGCATTAGCTATGCTGCTAGGAGAGAATAAGTTTGAAAAAGAACCACCACCGCCTCCACCTCCACTTTGTGACAACATGTCAGAAATATCAGACTGTGTAACAAAAGGATTAGCTATATCTAAAGTAAAATCTGGTACAATTGGCTTAACTACATTAGGATCTACTACATCTGTATAGTCAAAGTCAGGTGTAAAAGTAGGAGGAGTTTGAGGAACGTCTATCCTGTCAACAGGAGTTACTAAGTCTGGATATAAATCAGAATAATCTCCAACAGTATTAAAAACATCTGTATCTTCTGTTAAATCTAAAACACTAGGCTGCTGTATATATTTGTTACTTGTTAACAACCCTTCTGTACCTGAAGGTCTATATACAAGAGAATTACCTAAGCCATATGTTGTAAATTGTTCTGTAGGTAAAGATGTAAGTGCTCTAGAAGATAAGCCAAAATTTGCTAAATTATAGTCTGGATTTAAATTTACTCCCCCTAAATTAACTTGGGGTGCTGTAAGGTTGTATTGAGAATAGTCATTAAGATCAGGAAGTGTAGGGTCGAAACCTGCTACTTGTGTTTGAAACTGTTGGTTGCTCAGATACCTTTCAGGATCTTTTGTTAGGCCGTCTGCTGTTTGACCGTATATACTTGTAGGGTCAGCACTAACGTCTACTACTGTGTCAGAAGCAGCAGTTTGTTTAATCTCTGGCGCTTTGTTTAAGACACCTTGTAAAAAAGAACTTCCGCCAGCTTGGAGTCCAGCCATTAAAGCATCGTCTGAATCTCCTCCCATAGCTGCTGTTGTAAAAGCAGACATGCCTGCGTCTGCTGCAGCAGTTCCTAAAGTGCCTAATCCTAAACTAGCGCCAAACCCACTAGTAGCCCCGCTAATAACTAAAGAATGAAGTGTTTTCATTACATTCTTTAGATCATTATCTTTTACTTCTAGTGTTCTAATCTCACCAAAAGTAAATGGGTCATACAGGTAAATAGAGCCGTCAGCACTTGCTCTAAAAGGATCTACATCATACTGATTGTACAGTGCTTGGATCTCAGGGTTCTGTAGGTACGCTTGCTCAATAGCATCTTCATAGTCTAGCTTATTTATAAACTGCAAACGTGCCATCTCTTCAGCCATTAAAGGCTCAAGACGAGATTGGAACTCTTTGATCTCCCCTAAAGAACTTGACGTATGTGCTGAAAGATTACCTTGGAACTTCCCTAGTTCTCTAGGAGCATAGTCAGGTGTAGTGTATCCGCTAATAGTTGGCTTAGATACTGAGACACTACCGCCTTCTGCATAGTCTGTGTCTACAATACCCTGGCCTGCTAACAGTTCGTTAATGAACTGGTCATAGTAATCCCCTACTGTATCTATGTCAGATACTGTAGTTCCTTTGCGTAATGCGTTGTAGTAGCCAGACAGATTAGCAGTCTGCATGTACTTATTTCCTTGTCTTCTCAAATGAACGCATTGCACCTAAACCTAACATGCCCATAAGTACAGGCATCATAGTCTCTAGTGGCACTAAAGGTATAACAATGTCTATACCCGCTAAAGCCAACACAAAGTTAGAGAATGGAATTGTGATAAAGTTACCAAACATGCCTAGTCCACATGTCCAGCCAATGAAGGGTCGCCAACCAGAAACAAATAAACTAGAGCTTCCTGCCTCTACTTTGTTTACTTCTATTTGACCTTTAGCTAACTCTTGAGCATGACGCTCAGACATGGTAGCAATCTCGTGAGCCAAAGCATTCTTCTGGTCTTTGTCCTCAATAAACTTATCAAGTAACCCTGTTACCGGGCCGACCAAACTAGCTACTATGCTCATACTTAGCTACCTCAATAAAACTAGGGGCCACCGTAGCAGCCCCCAGTTAGATGGTTATTACTTAGGAACAACCAAAGTTACACCTGACTCAGGACGCAGTACGTTGCAGCCGTACAGAGTATCTGAAGTAAACAGGTTAGCCAAGAACTCTTGCTTGTACTGAGTCTGAGAGCGAACGCCCAGTTGTTCAGCCATTACAATTGCATCCTTCTGGATCAGCAAAGCGCCCAGAGAGTCTACAGAAGAAGCAGAGTTATCACCAGCAGCTTCAACAACAGGGCAGTTGGTGCTAACAAATACGTCAATGCCGTACAGTTGACCAATCTGACCATTGGTGACTTGACCGTTGTTTACGAAGTCAGAACTTACGTAACGATCAATACCCATGATGGTGTTGCGAACTGAAGGAGGAATGATGAAGCAACGGTTTTCCATTGGTACATCAGCATCGTCTAGCTTCTGGATCAGGCCACGGAAACCAGCGTCAGTGAATACGTCAGCAGGAACAACCGTGTCAGCCGTGTAAGTAGACAAGCCGTTAGTAGCGTCTACAAAGAACGTACCGCCGTTGTTCAGGTAAGTCGTAGAAGACGTACCGGAAGCACCAAGGCCAGTAGCCAAGCTGTGCAGGTCGGTGTCAACTTGCTTCGCCAAAGCGTAGCCAGCATCTTCCGTGTAGAACTGACGCAGTGAGCTAAGAGCTTGTACGTCCGTAATGTCTTCAATCAAACGTGAGTATTCAAAGTGCTTGTCAATAGAGATCTGCACTTCACCTTCCGTAGCGTTCTGAACCGTTACAGCAGTGTTCTCAGCTTTAGCGTGAGCGTCACCACGGACAGGCTTAGGTACATGGATGGTATCACCCTTCTTGCCAGCCATAGACATCTTCTTGACAAGGTTTGCCAATACGAGGTTCTTCTGGTAGGCTGCAACAATCTCGTCACTCCAGATTTCTGGAATAAAAGTAGCTGCGCTAGTGTTGTCAACGAACCCGCCAGTTGCGGGATATGTGGAATCAGTCATAATAAATATCTCCTAAGATATACTATCTGACCCGTTTTTCTTCGTATGCCTTCATAATCTCTGGTTGTAGAGCAGCATAGCGATCAGGGTCGGTTCTCATAAGGTTAATAATGTCTGCGCGTCGGTAGATCTTCTTAGGTGCTGATTCTGTGCTACCACGAGCATTGCCTGTGGAAGCTGCCTTAACTGCTTGCTTACGGGATTGCTCCTCTACAGCGGCAGTCTGCTGTACAATGTTCTGTCGCTCTTTCCATAAGCTAAATAGCTCATCAGCGGCTTCACTATCATACTGCTGGTCTGCTGCCACAAACAGCTTAGTCCTAACATTAGATGCTTTAATCCATTCAGCAAAGTTAGTATCTTGCAAGATTTGTTGCATATCAGGGTGCTTACGTTGTAGCTCTGATAATGCAGCACTTGCTTTGTACTGTTGCGTTACGGCTTCAGCTTCCTTAATCTTAGGGTGGTTTTGAATAGCCCTATCTACAGCCTTATCAGGGTCTGTAAACCAATCTACTTCTTCGTCTTGTTGGGGTGCTTCTTTAGTATCTTCTGTGAGTTGTGTCTGGATATACGTATCAACAACCTTACGTAGCTCACCTACTTCAGAACTCTGTCGGCCCAATAGCTTCTCAGCTTCTTGGTGCATCTGTACAAGTTCTTCAGCGGACTTACCTTTGTACTTGTCTGGGATCTCAGGTTCCTGTGGTTCAGGAGTTTCCTGTTGTTCCTCTACTTGTGCAAACATATCTAGTTGCTGTTCGTTCTCTTCTTGAGTATCCTGACGCTCAGGTTCAATAATCTTAGCCATTATTAACTCCGTACCTTAGTATTGTGGAGATGTTTAGTATGAAGGTTCTCTATGAGGTTTGCCTTCGTTCATGTGCCATGTGTTGCTCTCGTCGTTTAACCCACCTATCATGTGCATCAGGGAAGTCTCCACTAATGCCTTCAAGGTTAGATCTCACTGGAGAGATAACACGTTTAGCGTCCAAGCCACAACTGCACCTAGAAGTTGTAACATCAGACTTAACTAAATCTTCAAACAGTTTGCCACAAGGACATCTAAAATCAAACAGCCTCATCTACAGACTCTTCTGATTCTGCTTGTTGATAGCCGTTATCAATCTGTGTTTCAAGATTTAATATGGTTGCTAGGATAGCTAACTGTCCCTTACGGAAGTTCAAGTTATCATTATCCGTAGTCATTTCTACTGAGTTGATCTGTATAACATTACTCTGTAGGTCAGAGATTAACTGTTTCCAGCCTTCTGATCTAAACATAGCAAAGTAATTGTTAAAGTATGTTTCTAACTCTTGAGTCATAGTATTTTACCTTTGTTAAAGAATACTTGTGTACACTTATGTACCTATACATTATAGCATACTTTGACTCATTTGTCAAGTGTTATTTTGTTAAATATGAAATTAAAAGAGCTAAGCACATAGGTATTAAAAACACCAGCACACAAATGACAGCGCCTATCTCTTTAACGTCTTTCCAAAACTTCTTCTTAGCTGCTGCTGCTCTAGCTAACTCTAGTTGTTTAGCCTTCCTAGCTTCAGCCATTGCAAGCATGGCCTCTTGATAAAGTTGTCCGTTACCGCTGACTGTGAAGAGATCTTTAATCTCCTTCATAGTCTCTTGTATTTGTTTTTTAGCTAGTGCAGCTTTGACAGCATCTCCTTCAGATAGTCCGCCTTCATTCTGCGCTCTAGCTAACTCTACCTCTGCACCTCCAAGAGTAGATAAGAAAGCAGAGATACTTGAGATGTCGTTGGTAGTCTCAGCTACACGCTTAATAGCAGACGTAGCAGCATTGACACCAGCAACAATTGCACTTATCTCTGCAATCACCGTCAGCGGCCCCTACGTCCACCTGTTGCACGAGGCTTCATGTTTTGACGCTTTTTAGCTTTAGCTGCTGCTGCTCTACCTTTAGGGGTGTAACTGTACTTCTTTCCGCCTACCATTGGCATTTTACTTTCTCCTTGATTTTGCGCCAGAACATTTCCAACGCTTACGTGATAAGTTGTTAGGTGTGTTAGGATCATTCTGCTTCTTTTTAGGAAGTCTTTTCTTAATACCTAGCGACCTAGCACAGTAGCTGTCACCCTTACTGGTTCCCGGCTTTACTCTAGGGCCACCGCCTTTAGCTTGACCTGCCTGACCGTAAGAGACTTTTTTGCCACTGGAAGTCACTTTTACTCTTGCTTTACCTTTACGTGGACTAGGCATTACGCCGCCTTCTTGTTCGGTAGTTTCTTAACATTCTTTGCCTCTAACTCTTTAATTTTAGCTTCTAGTTCATCAAACTTTTTGTTGACTTGATCTACTATCTGAGTTAGTTCTGTACGTGTTACGACCATCAATTTATCCTTGTTGCAGTCTAAGGGGTTGCTGGGGTTGCTGGGGTTGCATGGGTTGCTGTTGTTGAGCAGCAGGAGCAGAAGGAGAGTTTCTTAGGTCAATCTCTTTCTCTTTCAAGAATGTCTGAGCAATCTTCATACGACGCTCAAACTCCTTGTCCTCTTGGTCGCCTGCTTTCAGGTTAGCTGTGACTGCCTTGATCTGGTCAATCTGTAGCTCCTGTGGTGCAAGCTGTGTCTCTACAGCAATCTTTTGCGCTCTAGCACTAGACTCCTGTGCTTGACCGTTAAGTGCTGCTGTCTGTGACTGCTGGAAGGCCATCTGTGCCTGTGCAGCCGCTTGTTGCATCTGTTGCTGTTCTTCAGTAGGTTGTGATGCTTGCTCTGCCTGAGCCAACTTAGCCATCAGTTCTTCACGGTTAGACAGGTTCATATTGTCAATGATTGACTGAATCAACGTGTTGTACAGTGGAGATTCTGCTGGCATGGTTTGCAACAGTTGTACAAGCTGTGTTACTTCATACTCACGAGCAATGATACCTAGAGTAGACGTAGTGTTAAACTTGTAGTCCTTGACAGGATAGTTCTCTGGATCAAACTGCATGTAACGACAAGCAGCCATTTTGACAAAAGGAATCAAGAAGGACTGTTGGAAGTTAATCAAGGTACGCTTGTGACGCTTGATGATTGCACCAAGGGACATACTGATACCAGCAGCCGTAGCGTCACCGTTGATACTGCCGGGAATACCAGCGGAGTCAATGGCACCTGTAGACATCTGAACCATCTTCTGTAGTTCTGCTGCCTGTGCAAATGTAATCTGGCTTACTTGACCAAAGTTGAATGGGTTGATGACAGACTTAGGGTCGCCATTGGTTAACAAGATCTTACCGGGGCGTACTTCTGGACGAGAGCCTCTAGGAAGGCGTGTAGCGTCCATAGCCATCATTGGGTGTACAGTCAGTGCTAGAGCATCAATACGGGCACGAAGCTCCGTGTCAAGCGCCTTCTGACTGTTGTAACCCTTCTCACACACACCACGTCCCCAGAACCTACCGGGAACTACATCCCAAGGGAAGGCTACTACAGGACGATCCTGCATCATGTATGGGTTAGCTTCTGCTTTTAGTAGGATGCCTCCATTAGCCACAACCACAATAGCTTCGACGTAATAGCTGGCATCTTCATCGTTCTCTGGTTCCTCTAGTTCAACATCAGCAATGTCTTCGTCATCGTCAAGCAGTGCTTCTTTTTCACCAATCTCTAGCAAGTAACGAGGAACAAGACCGTAGTATTTGGTTAAGCGTACCTTGTCTTCATCGTAGCTAGTTAGGTCTTGATCTGGCTCTAGGTCGTAGTCACTAGCCGCCTGACCTACGTATACGCTCCTGTAGACACCTTCTTCCTGTAGCTGTTGTACCTTGTGTCGTGGCACAAACTCATCCACAGCAACGCCTATAGCGTCCTGTATGGAGGTTGCTACTGGGTCAATTAGGAAGTTTTGTGGCAGTACAGGGCGTAGTTTAACTACTGTACGGTCTGTTACATTAACACCTACTGCTTCTAGCTGTCCGTCCATAATAGGCTGTGTAGCAGGAGCCATCTCTTTGACTTCCTCTAGCACTACTTCAGCTACACCAGTACCAAACACAGCACTGTTGATGAGACATTCGCCTACTTGCTTGCGTACTTGAGTCTTCTCAAAGTCCTCATGCAGCTTAGTGCGTAGATACACAACATCTTGTGCTTCTGCGTCCCCTAGATCGTCAGTAATGTCAAAATACTTACCACGACCAAAGGTTGCTTCTTCAATTTCTGCTACGCTGGACTCTACAGCCTGCTGTAATGCGGGTGAAATGATACGTGAACGCTCACTTTTGCGCTCCATGTCCTCTGCTGCCCAGATTCCACGCCATAAACGGTAGAATTCTTCAAATCTTTCTGCATAATTGGACTCATAGTGATCTCGCCACGAGTCACACTTAGCCATTACCCAGTTTTCTAGGTGTTCGTCGCTAGACAGAACGTCATTGTCACTGTAATCCATAATTTTTAAGCCGTCCTTGTGCTACGAGTTTTATTTGCTATCTTTTTAGGCTGCGCTGAGTGCTGTCTACCAGCCTTAGTGTCTTTTCTTTTCTTTCTAGTGGTGGCTGCGTACTCTTGTGGAGACAAAGACTTGATTGCTTTTGATGGTAAGTAGCGTTCTCCAGTAGCTTTAGCTCCTTGAGTGCTAGGTTTACCTGACTTTGTGCGCCACTTTTGCTTAGTCCAGTTTTTTAACGCTTGTTGTGGTTTTTTTAAGCCTGACGAGCTACTTTTACTTCTACGTTTAGCTCCCTGAGCCCTAGCTCTAGTGCCTGCTCTTGCCATTATGTGTATCCTCCACCCTTGGCTTTGTATTCTTTTGCCAACATCTGGGCTTTCCTCGCTGACCATTGTCCAGCCTTGCCACCTTTTGTACCTGCTTTGATTTTATTAAATAGGTTCTTACGCATAGTGGGTTTGGTGTAGTTACCGGCTTCATTGACTCTTGACTTAGGTTTTTGTGCTTTAGCTCTAGTGCCTGCTCTTGTTGTCATGTTAGTATCCTGTTACTGCGTCTAAGACCTCAAGATCATCAATCTCAAAGTCATAATGATAAGCTACTTTAGCTAATTGGTCTATATATGCAAGAGAATCAACTAAATCATCATGTGTTAACGGGTCAGGGAACTGGAATAACTGATCTAAAAATTTACTGTTCCATTCACCTTTATTTAGTGTTATAAAACCATTCTCAAATCTACCCTGTAAGGCCCACATAATTCTGTCTGTTTTCTTTTTGTTTCCGTGTGTTAGTTCTTCTACTCTAAAAAACATACCGTAGCGTTTTTGTAAGTCTAGTAGAGGAGACATTATAGCATTTCTAGAAATACCTCTTTCAATACCTACTGCTATTGGTTTATAGTCTCTAACAGCTTGAAAGATTTTAGCTGCTGTTTCAGGAGTTGTCCAAACTCCGTAAATAATGTTATCAACATACCAGCCATCTTCATTTATTTTTACAATTGCAATAGAAGCTGTATCTCTATTTTTATTTTGTTTTTTAGAAGACGCTGTAGGGTCTACGTAGTTTGCCAAGTCTGCTGCAATATAATAATCACCTACTTCAGGTTTATCCTCACTAAACTTAACCCACTCCTCCTTAAACATCTCTGAGCCTCTAGCTTCAAAGGATGCCATAAACTCTTGACGGAATGCGTAGGATGACATAGACTTCTTAGCTAGGTCAATCTCATCTGGGTCTAACAACTCATTGTCATAACTTGTAAAGTGCCATGCAGTATAGGACTCATCGTCCTCTAGCTCTGCGTACTTGTACAGGTCATAGAAGTGATTACGCCCCATAGGTGTACCAATGAACAGTGCAGCACCCTTCTGGTCAGCCAAGGCAGGTCTAAGGATCTGCTCAAAGACTTCAGGCTTCATGTCAGCGTACTCGTCCATCACTAGGAACTTTAGTGACACACCACGCATAGTCTCTGGTCTGTCAGCACCCTTGAGGCTGATGGTTGCACCGTTGACTAACTTAATTTGTAGGTTGTTTATGTGTGCGTTAGATACAACAGGGTGCGCCAGTTCCAATAGTGTTTGCCACATGATGTCTCTGGCCTGTCCTTGTGTTGGAGCTACATAGAACACATGGCCTCTGTCTGCCTGTAGAGCATTAACAATTAACATCCAAGCTGCTAGTCTGGACTTACCTGTACGTCTACCGGCAGCTACAATCTTAAATCTAGTAGGGTCTTCCCATACTTGTTGCTGCCAATCCAGTAGTTGTATGTTAAGATCAGTCATAGAAATACTTAACTACTAACTCATCTAAGTCTTTTTCTTCTTCACACTCATACTCAGCATCTAACTCAGGATCTCCGTCCCAGTTTAGATCCTCTTGTTGTGCTAAGGTCTTCTTGTACTCTCTGTTAGTAAGCACTAACTATACGTCCACATTACAGGTGTATCAGTAGCTCTAATGTCTACATGCACAAAACCTCCAGCAACACCAATACCAGTAAAGCCTAACTTAATAGCATTCTTTACTATAGTGTACCTTTGTAGACCTGAAGACACAGCTATGTCCGCTGCTATGCCTTGTGCATGTGTACCTGGTCGTTGTTTACCTAGCTCAATAGGATGGTCAGGTGATCTATAGCCACTTGTGATAACAAAAGGAAAACCACAGTGCTCTCTAAGTTCATCCAAGGCATATATTAACTCATCCTCTATCTCGTTCTCACCTGTGGCTTGACAAGCAAACTCATCTCTACTGAAGTGCTTAAACGTCATTGTTGGTGTACTCTCCTTCAATGGGGTCATTGGAGTTGTCATTATTCTGTGATGAGATGGTACTAGGTACACCTGAGATAGTAATTTGTACAGACTGCCTACCACCAGCACTATCCTTTTCAAAGTAACTTAAGGGTAACATCCTGTCCATAACCAGCTTCCAAGCTGCTGCTTGATTCTTATGGTCATCATTAAGTGCTGCATCAAATATACTATCTAATACTTTACGAGACTTAGGAGAAGCTAACATCCTAGCCTTGTACTCATTGATAATTGAAGCATCTCCTTTAGGCCGACCTACCTTTCCCCTAGAGCCAGTAGTCTTCTCAACTATCTCACCCTTCCTAGGTCTACCTCGCTTTCTCTTAGGAGGATCATTTTGATTATCCATAATGTATTGCCTTAATGTTTCTTAAGATACCTCTTTATTATAGCATACTTTTTAGCATTTGTCAAGTACTTTTTACTGTTATTTTCTTGACTCAGTCAAAGTTTTAAGTTTACTTGTGTTAACAAGAGGTTACATAGGTTAGTAAATGCTTACTTTTTTATTAATTTACTGTTGTTTTCTAAATTCTACTTTTGAGAACTTGAGTGCCTACTACAATAATTATACGCAGCCACAGCGGCCCCCCGTACCCTTGTTGTTAGCCCCCTTAGCCCAACAGTTAGACTTAGGCGCACCACAGAGTACAACAGTTAGACTTAGGCGCACCACCTGGCGCTAACAGTTAGACTTAGGGGCGCAACAGAGTACAACAGTTAACCTAAGTCTACCTGAGAGTCTCAGCCTAACGGTTAGCTTGAGGGGAGCTTGAGAATGCTGAAGAGTGTGAGCTAGTGTAGTACCTATATAGGTACACTCAAGCATTCTCAAGTAGTCATAAGAACCTGGGTTTTTATACCTAATCGGTATTGACTTTGAGATCTGGCTGGATAATTATAATACCCACAACAAGACAACAACGGAGACCGACAAGATGGGCCACTACAGCACCTACATGTACGTAACTCAGGAAGCCACAAGCGACAAAGGATTGGCTAATAACAAACAAGTGGCTCAGTTTCACTACTTTAACCCCAATGGCTTAGAAAGCCGCCGTATTAAGAACAACGACCGTATACATGAACTAATGAAGGAAGGCGTTGTTAAGACAGGGATGTCCCTTGCTTATGGGTGGGCTGGGTCTTCCTACTACTCTGATTGCCTTCGTGATTTAGCGATGAAGACAAGAGTAAACGGTAGAAATCTCAGAGTAATTATTGAGTTGCTACAGGATCAAATAGAAACCCAAGAGCAAAAGATAGCGGAAGCCACCGCCTAGTGCTCCATAGATGCGCTTTGGTTTACATCAGAGCGCATCAGTGGCAGCATTTAGCCAAACACAACAACAGAAGAAGAGGATAGACACATGTTAGTAGCACCAATGTACAACGGCGACGAGTTGCGCCATGAGTTCCAAAGTTACGGTAGAGGCGAGCAATTCAGCCGCTGGGGTTTTGATGCCCTGTTTAAGTACTTTGACGAGTTTTCCGAGGACATAGGGGAGGACATCCACCTCGACGTGATCGCTTTGTGCTGTGAGTGGTCAGAATACGACAGCGTTGAGGAAGCCTGCGACCAATACAGCAACGAGATACAAACGGCTGAAGACTTAAACGATCACACTTTGCTGTTATTCTTGGATAATGGCGGCGTGATGGTTAGAGACTTTTAACAAGCAAAAACAACGGAGCAAACAGCGTGATTTTTACCTACAAAATTTACTTAGACGGCAACGAGCAACTGCTAACCTATAGCCAAGAGAAATATAAAACAGAACTAAAACGCCTAGTTAAGATCTACGGCATACCAAACAAAAATGGCAGCGCATTGCAGACTAACACCAACACTAGTAGCTATTACTTTGGAGCATAACAGCATGACCACAATCACACTGACAGACAAAGAAGTAAACTTCTTAGAGCAATACCTAGATACAGCGTTTTGGGTGGCTGACATTGAACCACAAGAGCTTGACGAAGATTGCCACAGAGAGGCCACAATTGATTGCCTAGCATTCCTGTCGCTTATTGACTGCTACTTGAATGATGACAACAGACAACAAGCGGCGCATGACTTTTACCTGTCACGCAATGGTCACGGCACCGGCTTCTGGGATCGTCCCAAAGCCTACAGTTACATCATCGGCAACTACGCCGACAAGTTCCAAAAAATAGCCGAGGCATTTGGCTCTACTGATTACTACACAACCGATGGAGAACTTTTAGCATGAGAACAATAACAAACAGGCAAGGCGACCTAGCTTGCATAGAGGTTTGCCACACGGCGCAAGCATTCTTTAACGTCCGCATAGACACGGAGCCACCAGTGCGCCTGCAGATAGCTTGGGCTGACACTATCAGCATGAACAGACAGAAAAACAAGTCAGAAAAAGACTTGCTTGATGACTTGTTGTTTAGTAGGCTTGCGGAATATGGATTTACCAAACAGGACTTGAACCGATGAAGACAGATTATACACTCTCAAGGCGTGAAGAGCGCGAACAACAGCAAAACGAGGCATTGGTGTTTTCAGTGTTGAACAAAACAACAGCGGCTATTACAATCATTCTTGGCGTCTACCTAATGTGGGCGCTATTACTTGGAGTATCATCATGAGAATAACAGATATTGAATTCCACGTTGATGATGTACCTAACCCGACACCGTTTAACGTCATTGTGTACAATTACAAAAGCGGTGGTGTTACAATGTCAGCGGATAACCTAAGCGACGATCAATACGACGTTTTGACTGATCTTGTGTTTGAAATGTACAACGATGGGAGAATTTAACATCATGAGAAGAAACCACAGCGACAAATCAATACTTGAACTAGCGGAGGAAATTAAAGCACTTGCGGACTCAATACGGCGACCTGAGCCGGTAAAAGACTGCAACCATTCATGGGAATACGTACCGGCGGAATATGAAAGCCTGTCGGGACGTGGAACCGTGGAACAATACCCCGACGGTCACTATTGCGCCAAGTGCAACCAGTGGCAAGAAGAGTTAAACTAAACCAAAACCAAAAGGAAACTAACCAATGAGATTTTACAAAATAGCAAACACGCCAGCACCAAAGCAACTATACCGACGCAATCAAGGAACGTGGAAACCGTTAATGCAAGGAATGCGCCAAGGCGAGTGGTTTTTAGTAGAGAAGTCCAAAAGAGCTAACGTTCAATCCGCCGCTTTTGCATACTGCAAAGGACGTTACAGTCTGTATATGCACCCAAGCAAAAAGGATGTGTATGTATTCAAGATCAACAAAAATTAGGAAGCAAGGAACATGATTTACCGTTTAAGAAAAGTAAAGAGAAGATGGGGAATGTCATTTGGTAGATGTTACATTGGGTACCATCTTGGCAAGCGTAGCCTGTATATCCCACACGACAAGAAAATCACTTTTGCCATAAACGATTGGCACGGGCTTCAGGAGGTGTCTAGCAAATGAGTACAACATATTTTGATGAAGACGTAACGGATGACCGAGAACCTGACCCAGAGCAAAACAGGCGCGACATGATAGTTAACACCTTGAGTGAGTACAGGCTTAACGTAATGTCCGTTAGCGAGATGATAGCCATGTGCAGTGCCTACCTACATGATGACTTGGAAAACCGCTCTACGGAGGATTTAGAGGGCTTATACGCGCAATTGATAGGCCCAGAGTCACAGGAGATACACTGATGCGCTGCAAAGCCTGTAACGTGCTACTTGAGGACAAAGACAAGATAGATTTGTGCAACCCTTGCAACGTGGAATCACTGAAGGCGAGGTTCCCAAACCAAAAGGTAGACGACAATGAGGTGCAAGATTTAGTCAAAAGACTTGAGGAGGTGAAACGGTTAACATCCCAACATGAAAAATTTTCATGATGATTTAGGACAACAAGAGTCAAATTCATGTACAATAGACTAAAGAGAGCAAGGAATACATTTTGTTAATCATAATGATTATTCTTTAGCTCTCTTTAGTAAACTAAAGTAAACCTTAGAGGTAATTGATATGGCAGTAGTTAGTGGTAAAGCAGCATTTGCTCACTTGGACAGCACAGAAGTATACAACGGACAGGACACAGGCAAGTACACCTTGACTATCACCTTGGACGATGAAAATGCTGATCTGTTAGCCAAACAGGGTGTTAAGCTGCGGGAGTATGAAGGTAACAAGCAAAGGAAGTTCAGTAGTAAATTCAATGTGAAAGTCATTGACGCAAACGATCAACCTTTTATTGGTAGCATCACTCGGGGTTCTACAGTGCGTCTAAGTTACAAAACAGCAGCCCCAGATCCTGTACACGGCACACCAACGTACCTAAACGCAGTGCGGGTGCTAGAGGTAGCCGAAGACAGCAACGGCATAGATGCCGACCTTTAGTGGAGAAAAGAGCACCTTTGTAAAACATGAGCCATGCCCTAAGTGTGGCTCAAGTGATGCGCTGGCCCGTTATAGCAACGGGTCGGCTCATTGTTTTGCAGCAGGGTGCAATCACCATGAAAACTCAAATGGCAACGTAGTTAAGCTACAGCCCCAACCAAGGAGGCCATTAGAAGACATGACATCATCGGGAGTCATAGCAGCAATACCGGACAGGAGAATCAGCCAAGAGACGTGTAGGAAGTACAACGTCATGGTGGAGTACAACGCCTCCGGTGAGATTGCAAAACACATATACCCGTACTACAGCACTGACACTGACGAACTGAAAGCCACCAAGATACGCCATGTGAAGACTAAGGACTTCCATGCTACAGGTGACATGACCACAAATGTAGGTCTGTTCGGACAGCAAACGTGCCGTGGTGGTGGTAAGTACATAACAATCACAGAAGGAGAGTTAGATGCGCTAAGTGTCTCTGAGATGTTTGAGCGCAAATGGGACGTAGTCTCACTGCGTAACGGAGCAGCGTCAGCGGCTAAAGAGATCAAAGAAAACCTGGATTTCCTTGAAGGTTACGACAACGTGGTTGTTTGCTTTGACGGTGACAAGGCAGGCCAGCAGGCCATAGATGACATCAAGGACTTGTTCTCACCAAGCAAGCTCAAGATAGTCAAGCTACCCTTGAAGGACGCTAGTGAGATGCTGGTAGCCAACAAGGTGAGAGACTTCACTTCTGCGTGGTGGAATTCCAAGGTCTATCAGCCTGATGGGATTATCCAAGGCAGTGACACATGGGATGCCCTAACCAACAAGATCAAGGTAAAGTCAATACCGTATCCTTGGCAGGGACTCAACACCTACACCAAAGGATTTAGACCATATGAGCTAGTGACGATCACGTCAGGGTCAGGCATGGGTAAATCTCAAATGGTCAGGGAGTTAGAGCACTACCTGTTAAGGGCAACGGAGGACAACATTGGAATCCTAGCATTGGAAGAAGATGTTGCTCGGACTGCACTGGGCATCATGTCAGTAGAGGCAGACTGTCCATTGCACCTTGAGGAAGACCTTGACCCTGAGTTAGCGTTTCCTTACTGGGAGGACACCCTAGGCACCGGCAGGTTCTACCTGTTTGACCACTGGGGCAGCACCAGCGAGGACAACCTGTTGGCTAGGGTCAGATACATGGCTAAGGCGCTGGACTGCAAGTGGATCATCCTAGATCACCTGTCCATCGTTGTGTCAGCACAGGACAACGGTGATGAGCGTAAAGCCATTGATGCCATAATGACCAAGCTACGGTCACTGGTGCAGGAGCTAGGCGTAGGGTTGTTCCTTGTGTCACACCTGAAGCGTACCCAAGGCAAGGCACACGAGGACGGTGGGCAGATTAGTCTAAGTGAACTGCGTGGTTCTCAGGCTATAGCACAATTGTCTGACATGGTGATTGGTTTGGAGCGTGACCAGCAGGATGACAACCCTGAACGCCGTAACACGACAACAGTGCGTGTGCTCAAGAACCGCTACTCTGGGCTTACTGGTGCATGTTGCTACCTGAAGTATGATAACTTTACTGGTAGAATGTCAGAGACAAGTAAGCCAAAGGAGGACGCAGTAAATGAGCTATAAGCCTATGTTCCTTGACATAGAGACTAACGGTCTTGATCCTGACACCATATGGTTAGCAGTGACTATGCAGGATGGTGTGGTTCAGGAACACTATGACCGTGATAGCCTAGCCAAGGCGCTGGAAGGTGACTTCCCCGTAGTGGGACACAACCTGATAGGCTTTGACATACCAGTGCTGGAGAAGCTGTGGAACATCACAGTGGACAAAAGTAGAGTAGAGGACACGTTAGTGCTCTCCCGTCTCGCTAATCCACAACGTGAAGGAGGTCACAGGCTGTCTAACTGGGGTGAAATCCTGGGGTTCCCTAAAGGAGATCACAGTGATTGGACTTGCCTGTCCGATGAGATGGTTGCTTATTGTATCCAAGATGTCCGTGTGACAGCTAAGGCATACAACAAGATAAAGCTAGAGCTACGTGATTTTAGCAAGGAGTCTATTGCCCTTGAGCACGAGACGCAGTGGATTGTACAGAAGCAGATACGCAATGGCTGGCTACTGGACATGAGACACGCTATGGACTTACTTGCCACCCTGAAGGAGCGCAAGCTAGTTGTAGAGGATGAAGTACACAAGGTGTTCAAACCTAAGTGGGTTGATGTTAAACAGGTAGTGCCAAAGACCAAGAAGGACGGCAGCCTGTCTAAGGTGGGACTCACCGACGATGAATACCAGAAGGTAGAGCAGTCAGGCAATAGAGAACCTTTCATGCGGCAGGTGCTCAAGCCATTCAACCTTGGCTCAAGACAGCAGATAGGTGAGTACCTGAAGGACTTTGGATGGAAGCCTGAAAAGCTAACACCAACAGGTCAGCCAATAGTAGATGAAGCAGTATTATCTACTGTCAAGGACATACCACAGGCAGCGTTGATTGCTGAGTACCTGATGTTACAAAAGCGTGTTGCTCAAGTGCAGTCATGGGTAGATGAAGCTAACCCAGACACAGACAGAGTGCATGGCTATGTAAACACTAATGGTGCTGTTACTGGTCGTATGACACACTCTAAACCTAACCTAGCCCAGGTTCCGGCAGGCTACTCACCGTATGGCAAGGAATGCCGACAGTGTTGGGTTGCCAGAGAAGGCTACAAACTTGTGGGCTTTGACGCTAGTGGCCTTGAGCTACGTATGTTGGCTCACTACATGGATGACAAGGAGTACACAAATGAAGTCATTAACGGAGACATCCACACTGCTAACCAAAAACTTGCAGGACTTGAATCAAGAGATCAGGCAAAGACTTTCATCTACGCACTTCTCTACGGGGCAGGAGATGAAAAACTTGGAAGCGTGGCTTCAGCAGGCAGAGCTGCTGGTCAAACACTTAGAAAACGATTTATGTCTAATCTCACAGCATATGCAGATCTTAAAGAAAACACTGTTAGAGCAGCAAAGCTAGGAACCATTAGCGGCTTAGACGGAAGACTGTTGCATGTCAGATCAGAACACTCTGCACTCAATACTTTACTGCAAAGTGCCGGTGCAATTGTTATGAAGAAAGCAATGTGTTTGCTGGAAGAATATGCTACAATGTGGAAACTAGACTATTACTTTGTGGGGAACATCCATGATGAAGTACAAGCAGAAGTCAGAGAAGACCAAGCAGACAAGTACGGAAGACTTGCAGTCTCCTGCTTGGAAGCAGCAGGAATTGAACTGGGACTCAACTGTAAGCTCACAGGAGAGTACCAAGTTGGAAGTAGTTGGGCAGACACACACTAAGGAGTGTATTAAGTGTGGAGTTGAACTAACTGAGCATAATCAAAATAAATCTTTTATAAAAAACAACATTAAAATATGTAGAGGTTGTTTTAACACTGTACACAATAATCGTAATGGCCCTAAATCTAACCCAGAAAGAATGTGGGTAAACGGTAAGTACATCTCAAACAAACATCCCTTACATAAACCCGGACGTTACAAGTCCTTCGGTGATGCAGCATTTGAGTCACTGAGTAACTACAAAACCGCAAAGGAAGGTCAAGTGTACATCTTGTACAGTCCAGCCTACCCTAGCTGGGTTAAGATAGGCATGGCAGTGGACGCAGAAGACAGACTAAAGCAGTTCCAGACAGGTAGTCCATACAGAGACTATGTGCTAGTCAAGGCCTATGACACTAAGGACAGGCGTAGAGCAGAGAGTGAGATACATGAGTTACTAAGGAAGACACATGGTAACAAGAATGAGTGGTTTGTAATAGCGGCTCCAGTGGCTAAAGAAATACTAGATGGATATTTTGATGAAAACAACTAACACCCTGATAGATGACATATACAATCTTGTGAAGTTCAAGTCTCCTGATAGGTCAGTGGACGCTGAACAGATCATTGATGACTTTGGTGAAGCATGTAAGGATCTTATGCGTAAGGAGTTTACCAGCCGTGGTAACTTTGATTCACGTAAGCTACGCATGTCTAACATAGGCAAGACTGATAGGTTCCTATGGAATCACTACAATAATGTAGGGCCAAAGGAGAAGATGCAGCCACATACCCTTGTGAAGTTCATGTATGGACATCTCATTGAGGAGATGCTGCTACTGTTTGTACGTCTAGCAGGACACACAGTGACACATGAGCAGGCACAAGCTACTGTCCAAGGTATCTCAGGTAGTATGGACTGCAAGATTGACGGCATAGTGACTGACGTTAAGTCTGCCAGTTCCTATGGATTCAAGAAGTTCAAGGAACGTACACTTGCTTTTGATGATCCCTTTGGCTACATAGATCAGATCAAAGGCTATGCCAGGTCTGAAGGTGAGACACAGGTAGGCTGGCTGGCTATGGACAAAGCCAATGGTCACTTGACTTACCTGAAGTATGACCTTGAGGATGAGCAGGCTCCTGTCTATGAAGTGCTGAAGGATGACATTGAGGAGCGCATCATCCATGTCAAGGAGATGGTAAAGCAGCAAGAACCACCGCCTTTGTGCCATGACACAGTTCCTGACGGCAAGTCCGGTAACAAGAAGCTGGCTATGGGCTGCTCTTACTGTCACTTCAAACATGCTTGTTACCCTGACCTACGTACATTCCTGTACTCTACAGGGCCACGGTACTTAACGGAGGTGGTGAATGAGCCTAAAGTCCAAGAGATCACGTAAGCAGAGCATCTATAGGTCTGGACTAGAGAAACGCTTTGCACAGAATGTACCTAAACGGAGGTACCTGTACGAGCCATATGATGTACCATACGTGATGCACAGGAAATACAAGCCGGACTTTGTGGACAAAAAGACGGGTGACTACATTGAGACTAAAGGATTCTTTAGGGCAGGAGACACCCAGAAATATACATCAATACGTGATAGTATTAAACCAATCAAGTTAATCTTTGTCCTGTCAGACCCTAACAAGAAGGTCAGGAAAGGTTCTAAGATTACGATGGGACAGTGGTGCCACAAAGAAGGTTTTGAGTTTTACACAGTTGATGAGTATGTAGATCATGTCACTAACAATGGATGAAATAATAGAGCGTATCCTTAAACGCTATGACGCTGAAGACTTACTGGAAGCCCTGGACATTAGTTCTGAAGAGCTACTGGATAGGTTTGAAGATAAATTTATTAACCGTCTACAGGTGTTTGAAGCCGAAGTAGATGAAGATGAAGTAGAGTTAGAACAAGATGAGTATTGACAACATAACAGTACAAGAGTGGAACAAGATGGGTTTTAAAACTATTAAAGACAGAGACACTAATGAGCTTGACAACGAACCTAACCACCACCCAAGGTTCTCTGAAGAAGCCATGTTACAAAGCTACGACCCTGTTGACAAGCCGGAGCATTACAATACTGGTGGCCTTGAATGTATTGATGCTATCCGTGGGATGCTTACACATGACGAGTACATTGGTTACTTGCGTGGTAATGCCATGAAGTACATGTGGCGCTTTAGATACAAGAAGAAGCCTATTGAAGACCTACGTAAAGCACGTTGGTATGAAGAACGCTTAATGCAGTATATGTTGGAGAACCCTAGTGACAAGTAAGGTAGGCGTACAGGATTACTTAGGTATCCAGATTGATTATGACAGAGAAGAAAGTCTTAACGTGTTCTCACTAGAGACACTGAAGGACAGGTATTTCTGGGGAGATGAGACACATGCACAAGAAGCCTTCGCCAGAGCGTCCGTCTATGGTGCAACGTATCAAGGACATACTGACTACAATCTTGCACAGCGGCTTTATGACTACGCAAGCAAGGGCTGGTTCGGTTTTAGCACTCCTATTCTTAGCAACGGGGGAACCACACGTGGCTTACCTATTAGCTGCTTTCTCAATTATGTTCCTGATTCAAGGCGTGGGCTATCTGATCACTATGATGAGAACATATGGCTTGCAAGTGGAGGTGGAGGCTTGGGTGGATATTGGGGTGCTGTTAGAAGTAATGGCGTTTCAACTGCTAACGGTAGTCAGTCTACTGGCAGCATACCTTTCATGCATGTCGTAGACAGTCAGATGCTCGCCTTCAACCAAGGCGTAACACGGAGAGGATCTTATGCAGCGTATATGGACATCAGTCACCCAGAAGTGGAAGAGTTCATCGCTATGCGGAAGACTACTGGTGGTGATCTTAACCGTAAGTGTCTTAACTTACACAATGGAATTACAATCACAGACGAATTCTTGGCCGCCGTCATGTCTGATGATCAGTGGAGGCTGATTGACCCTAAGTCCAAGCAGGCTATCAAGACTGTATCCGCTAGGGACTTGTGGTGGCAGCTAGTACACACTAGGGCAGAGACAGGTGAGCCATACATTGTTAACCTAGACCGCTGTAACGAGGCTCTGCCACAGTCACAGAAGGACATGGGGCTGGAGGTACGTCAGAGTAACCTATGCTCTGAGATTACCTTACCAACCAGTGAAGACCGCACAGCAGTGTGCTGCTTGTCCAGTGTTAACCTAGAATACTTTGATGAGTGGAAAGACGATGAACAGTTTATCTTTGACATGATTAACATGTTGGATAACATCATTGAACACTTCATTGACAACGCTATGCTAGACACAGGCATGAACGTGTCAGCAGACAGCATAGAGGAGTTTATGTCTTATGTTAGAGAAGATAAGAAAGGCTTTGCAAAAGCCGCTTATAGCGCATATAGAGAACGTGCGGTTGGTCTTGGAGCGATGGGTTTTCATAGTTACCTTCAACGTAATGGAATCCCTTTTGAAGGAATGTACGCCTCCAGCTTCAACAATAGAGCGTTTAAGACAATCAAAGAAAGATCTGAGGTGGCTTCCAGAAGTCTGGCTAGAGACCGTGGGGAGGCTCCTGACATGGCTGGTAGTGGCCGTCGTAATTCCCATCTGCTTGCTATTGCCCCTAATGCTAGTAGCAGTATTATATGTGGTGGAACAAGTCCTTCTATTGAGCCTACAAGGGCTAACGTATTTACGCACAAGACTTTAACAGGCTCGTACAAAGTTAAAAACAAATACTTGGAGAAACTACTTGAAGAGAAAGGTGCCAACACCGAGAAAACGTGGAAAGATATTGCTGCTGCTGAAGGCTCTGTTAAAGAAATACCGGAACTCACGGAAGAAGAGAAGGCCGTATTTAAGACAGCGCCTGAACTTAACCAAATTTGGGTCATTGAACACGCCTACCAAAGACAGAAGTACGTCTGCCAAGCACAGTCAGTAAATCTGTTCTTTGAACCACCACCAGCTACAGCGCCACAGGAGGTACACGATGAGTATCTGGAGTATGTTAATAGCGTACATTGGACAGGAGCTAACAAACTCAAATCTATGTATTACCTGCGAACTACAGCGGCTAGAAATACAGAGAATGTTAACATCAAGATCCCAAGGATCAACCTTGAGGAAGGGGAATGTTTAAGTTGTGAAGGATAAGTTCAACACATACTGCCTACAACAGTGGGCAGCTTATGTGGAGCAGAAGGGAAGTCTAAGCTACAAAGAATATCTGAAGATAAACAAGAAACTACTGGAGAAACAATTTAATGATAGATCCAAAGATTAGCGCCATGAAGCGCCTGTACAACGCTGAGATAGACGTGTACAAGGCAGAGGTGCAGAACTACCTAGAAAATCCTGTGGCTGTAGGTGAGCATGGTAACTTGATTGAGACTATGGACAAGCTGGTGCAGAAGATTGCTGAAGCAGAAGATAAACTGATTGTATTGGAGACACATTTTAGTGAGTAACGTAATTAACCTAATGCCTACCCAGGCAACCGCTGACGAGGTACTAGAGGACTGTAAGGGTGAGTTTAATCACGTACTGGTACTAGGGTGGACTGAAGATGACGCTCTGACAGCTAAGGCTACAGAGTCTATGGACTTGAAGGAAACCATCTACTTGGTGGAAGTATTCAAGCAAGCAGTAATTATGGCAGGACATGAAGTAGGATGAGTGATGAACTGATACATCTGATTAGCCTGTGGGCTATGAAGCGTGGTATAATTAACAATAGCACACCTCTTGCACAGTTTGCTAAACTTGTGTCTGAGGTAGGAGAGCTAGGGGACAACATAGCCAAGCAGCGTGATGTTACTGATGACATTGGTGACTGCTTGGTGGTGTTAAACACCTTAGCCATTATGAATGACACTACCCTAGAGGAATGCCTGAAGGTAGCGTATGATGATATTAAAGATCGTAAGGGACATATGAACAGTCATGGTGTCTTTATCAAAGAGGGAGATGCAGCTTGAGCTTGCTAAAATACTGGGCACCTAAAGTAAGGTTTGTAACTGAAATGGAAACTACAGGCTTTCCTGAAGGGACAGAAATACTTAATGTTAAGTATTCTTGGTATGATTGGTCTTTAGAGTTTTGGACAGGGCCAAACTTAGGTTTAGAAATTAGACTACAAAACTTAGCAGAAGGTTTCAGGATAGGTTTTGCTAATGGTGGGTTAGAGGATGAGCGAGGCAGGTTTATTATTTCTCTGTTTCCCTTAGACTTTAACATACACTACTTAACTGAAAAAGAAATGATTAAATACGGGGTGATTGCAAAATGAGCTTATTAGATACTAGAGATTACTACAAACCGTTTGACCATCCTTGGATGTTTGACTACTACTCACAACAGAATCAGATGCACTGGTTCCCAGAGGATGTACCTCTACACAATGATGTCAAAGATTGGCAGACAATGACTGATGAAGAGAAGAATCTACTGACTCAGATCTTCCGTCTGTTTACACAGTCTGATGTAGACGTAGGTGCAGGATACGTAGACCGTTACATGCGTATCTTTAAGAAACCTGAAGCACGTATGATGATGTCTAGCTTTGCTAACATGGAGTCCATACACCAACATGCCTACAGCCTGCTACTGGACACCGTAGGGATGCCGGAGGTGGAGTATAAGGCGTTCTCAGAGTATGAGGCTATGGCTGACAAGCATGAGTACATCAACGCTGTGAAGGTTACTAAAGGCGACAAGAAGAGCATTGCTAAGGCATTGGCTATCTACTCAGGTTTTACTGAAGGCTTACAACTCTTTAGTAGCTTCATCATCCTGTTGAACTTCCCAAGGTTTGGTAAGATGAAGGGTATGGGGCAGATCATTACGTACAGCATACGTGATGAATCCATGCACGTAGAAGCAATGACAAAGCTCTTCAGGGAGTTTATGCAGGAGAACATTGACCTGTGGACTGATGACTTCAAGGCTGAGATCTATCAGGCATGTCGTGAGATGGTTGACCTAGAGGATAGGTTCTTGGACTTGGTGTTTGAGCAGGGTGATAT